>Ga0209361_1000173_pt1 | contig 70788 bp, 68 predicted proteins | sample SaaInlV_200m_DNA_3_FD_184657 | JGI IMG/M metagenome (GOLD analysis project Ga0209361, IMG submission 184657) | Marine microbial communities from expanding oxygen minimum zones in the Saanich Inlet - SI037_S4LV_200m_DNA (SPAdes) (version 2) | ecosystem: Environmental > Aquatic > Marine >... | reverse complement strand
TTTATTTATTTATTTATTTATTTATTTATTTATTTATTTATTTATTTATTTATTTATTTATTTATTTATTTATTTATTTATTTATTTATTTATTTATTTATTTATTTTATTCCCTTCCCAGAAACCCACTAATCTCACTAAATACTTCTTCTTGATGTATTCCCATCAATACTTGATGTAAAGAATTAACATAAACTATTTCTTTTTCTTTACTTCCAATTTCTTCAAAAACATATTCTGCACTGTAAGGATCAGCAGTAGTATCAAAAGAACCATGAAGAATTATAACATCATCATCAACATCACCTAACACAGATTTAACATAATCAGAATATTCAATAACTTCCAATATGCTTATAGTTGGTAAGTGAGAATAAGTTTCTCTTCCAATAACTAAATCGGTAAATGAATTTCCTTTCTTTGGATAAGGAAAATAATTTGCAAACTCCCCTATGACAGTTACTAAAAAATCAGAACCATAATCATCCGAATAAATCCAATCAGTTACAATAAACATAGGCGTACCTATAACAACCAAAGAATCAAGTTCATAACTATTCGCTAGTTCTAAAGCAGATAATGAACCTAATGAAAAACCAACAACATGAACTGCATTATAATTATCATTTAATAATTCATAATAATATTTACTTTCATCTGCCCAGATATCCCAACTAACAGTTTCTAAGTCTAGATAGTTAGTCCCATGACCCGACATTAATGGGGCTAACACAGTATAATCCCGCTCATTTAAATAATGAGCTAACTCTTCAACCTCTTGCGGCGAAGCAAGATAACCATGAATTAATAACACTGATTCATTATTTGTTCCTTCCAAAAATATTGGCTGAGCATAATCATAAATTTGAACTTGGCCCTTAACTAGCTCTTCTTGAATGATTTCACCACCAACAAATATTTCTGGATAATCAACCATAATTTCAAATTCTGTAATTAAATTAGAATAGCTAAAATAAAATAAAAGTAAACTTACAAAAATAATTAAAAGTAAATAAAACTTTTTCATTATAAAAATAAAAAACTTAAATTAATATAAACCTTACTAAATTCCCTCATTATGGCCTGGTATTCTATAAAATGATTGATATTTATCATAAAAGGTATTATTTTCATCTTTTAAGTAAACCCAAACTGGAACTTTTTTATTCCCACCACTTAAACTACTTTCAAGATCAATTAAATTTAAAGTAAAATTTAAATCACTTTTTTCATTGTACATCTGCTTAACTCCAAACGCAAATGCAATGTTATCAAAATAATCAGCATTGTTAACAAATATTTGAAAATTAGAATCACCAAATTTATAACTATCTTTAGGTAACTTAGTTACCATCATTCTTTCTAATTGCCCTATTAAAAATTCTTTTTGTTCAATATATTCATTTACCATATTATTCTCACCAATTAAAAAATAAAAAATAAAACTTATTAATAATTCTTAAACTAATAAAAACATAATGTAAAACACAGAATCAGATATAAATATTTAATCACTTATAATCAACTTCACTAGTTACCATTGAACTAGTGTTATGATATAACATTAACAAAGCCTTGTTAAAATTTTGCCAATTACTAAACCTTCTTCGATCTTCTAAACTTAACTTTTCCAAATTTTGTACACCTAAAACCGCTTCAGTTACAATTTGCTCCACAGCTTCTTGAGCTTCTGGATCATCCATAGTCTCAGATTTTGAATTTGCAACATATTGCTCTTCTTCTTTCCCAAATTCATAAATTTCTTCATTATGTTGAGGAACATATATTGATTCATGTTGTTGAGAATACAGCATAGATTGTTCAGCAAATTCTTGTTCCATTCGAAAGAATTCATCAAAATCAATAGTATCACCAAGTTCATCAAAATCATCATTATCCTGACTAGATTCATCAGTATAATTTAATTTAGATTTAGAATTAACCTTTATTTCTAAGCTAGACTTTTTTTCGGAAAGAGTTAATTTTTCATCTTTAAAGTTTGAACTTACAGCCAAAGAATGATTTTGATAAGATTTAATTGCATCACTAACTTCAACCATATATTTCATTGAATCATCTAAAGACATATTTTATACACCATCCTTCAGATAAGTAAAATTCAATCATTTTTATACTTTACTAACCTTTAAAAGATATTAAGTTAAAATTAGTTAATTTTATATCTGACATAGTTATTCTAAATAATAGATGCCAGTTAATAATCAAAAAGAAAAAGTACTTTATAACCTACCAATTAAGAAATTAAGATATTTCTTACCAAAATTCTTTACTTTAACTATGTTATCAGGAATTTTTTATCTAGGTATCATGTTTAACCTAAGTATGTTAAAAATTAATGCTAAGCTAGAAACACAAATTCAAGGGATATCTTTGTTAATTATTGCTTTGCTAATCCTGTTAGGAATTTTAATCAATTTAAAAAAATCTGCAACACATTACAAATTTTATTTGAACAGGATTAATGTCAAGAAAAAGAAAAATATTAATTACATTAATATTGAAAATATGACTGAAAAAAGAAATGTTTTAGACAAAATATTTTCAACTTACACATTAGTTATAACAGATAATTCCCAACCAAAAAAGAAAGAGATACTTATTGGACCAATATCATCTAAAGTTAATATTAAAGATTATATTAACAAGATGGTAACTTATGTAAAAACCAACCCACAAAGTAATTATTCTCAAAATTATAACCAACATAATAATTATCAAAAAAACTATCAAAAAACTAACCAACCATACCAAAGAAATAATTACCACAATAATTCTTATTACCAAAGAGTTGGTTAGTTAATCATTTTAATTTCTAATCTAATAACCTATCTCTAATTGATATTCTTAAATTACATCCCAAAACCAGGATAAGAATTATTGGAATTTTTTGAAGAATTGTCAACTTTATTTTTTTCATTCATTTTTTCAACATACTTAGAAAATAAAGGTATTTTTATTGGAACAGCAAATTTGGTAAATGTACTTGTAACCAAAGCTTCACCTTTATCTAAACTAGCAATATTTCTTCCATCTTGACTTAAATCTTGTGCGGCTGATTCTATCACTGCTTGCCTTTCAGATCCCATTTCTATACCTAATATTATTTTAGTGTTCATATTAGCCAAAATATTTTTTGGAATCTCGCTTGGTAATTGAGTTATTGCTACTAAACCAACTTTAAACTTTCTCCCTTCCCTGGCCAAAGTATCAAAAATATTTGTTCCTTGTTCCAATACTTTTTTACCTAAAACCCGGGGTGCTTCTTCAAGAACAATACTAATTACTGGTTTTTGATCAAGTATTCCCACTCGTTTATAATATTTGTAAAGTTTTAATGCTTCTGTAGCCACGATACTCCCTATCATGATTTCTAAAGCGCCAGAAAAATGACTTGTATCAACAATAACAGTTTTTGCTTGTTCTAGTTCACGACAAATTTCTTTAATAGTATTTTCTCCTGCAACATCATCAAAAATACCTTGACAAGATATTGTTCCTTGACTAATTTCAATTTGAAGTAAAGCAATTAATTTTCTTTTAACAACTGCAATCGTATCTTCATGAAACCTTATTCCCTCAATTTTTCTTTCTTCTAATATTGCTTTAATCCAGTCTTGTGCAAAGATTTTGTGATATACGTATAAACATTGCCTTTGAGGATCAGAAAGACTTATTGCCCCACTAAAATGCTCCGGTTTCAAAGTTTTAATGTTAATCTTCAAACTTCTTGAACCAGGCGGAGGATTAATTGGAGTATAATAAGCAAGATTATCCTTTCTTTGATGATCTTTAAGTCCTAAACCAACCCGGCCATAATATTCATCATGTGGATCCAATACAAGCATCCCCACAAAATTTTTATCATGACAATCCCAAAGAATGTTACTCATCAAATTACTTTTACCTTTACCTGTACTGGCAGGTATTAACATATGATGAGAAAAAACTTTATCACCTGGTAAGAACACATCTAAATCAATCTCTTGACTACCACTACGTAATTTGCCCAAGTAGAAAGGTTTACTTGGTTTAGTTATAAAAAATAAATCTTCTTTCTTAATTTCTCTAACTTTTGAAAAAAAGTTAGGTAAAGTTTTACATGTTTTTGCATTATTGGAGATTCTTAAAATAGGTTTAAGGTATGCCAGATGATAATTTCTTAATTTTTCGTCCATAATTTGAAATGCTGAATCTTCTTCTAAATTTAATCCAGAAATCATTTCTAAATTCTGTTGACTAACTTGAGAGGCATATACTAAATCATAAACTTGAAGAATAAACTTTTCATTATTTTCTGTTTCAATAACTACCAGTTCACCAATTTCAATTTCTTGATTATGTTTAACTCGCATGATAATTTTACTGAAATCACCAGAAATAACTTGACCTTTAATGTTTAATAAATTATAATTAACCTTATCAACCATATCATCCACCATATTTTTAACAAAATATTTCCTTTTTTAATTATTGTTATTCTATGGGATATTAATTAAAAATTAGCTACTTAATTAAATTTCTTAACAAAGCAACACTAAAAAACAAAAATATTTATAAACAGGAACTAAAATTAACTTCAAACATGGAAGCAACAGTTATGCATTTTAGACAAGGAAGACATCATGTTAACCCTCATCAGATGATTTTAAAGGCAGCAGATAGTGTTGAAGAAGCTGAAAAAGTTATTGGTAAAGAAGTAGTTTGGACATCACCTGCTGGAAAAGAGATCAAAGGAAAAATATCAGCATTACATGGTAGAAATGGTAATGTTAGAGTAATCTTTGCAGAGAAAGGTTTACCTGGACAAGCACTTGGTCAGAAAGTTAAAGTTATTTAATTAATTTAACATATTATTTCTTTAATTATATTATACTATTTTTAGATTTAACATCAATATTTTAATTATTAATAATTCTGCCCCCTAAAACCGAAAGATTTATATATTGGTTGTTGTTACTACTTATTGATGGCAAATAACATATTACACGTTGTTAATTCACAAGCACTAGGAGGAGGAATTGGTACAGTTCTTGATTATTTAGATCAAGGATTAAACCAAACTGGAACCTATCAAAGCTCAATTTTAAAAACCAATGCAGACGATATTGGTAGAGATGGATACGAACAAGTAGAAAAAGATGGAATGCCAGGTAATTTCATATATGATCAAAAATTTTTAGAACAAGAAATTTCAAATTATGATATCATTCACATCCACGGAGTTCCTTCTTACAGAATATTAGAAGCTATTGATTCTCTTAGAAAAAAAGGATATTGCCCTAAAATAGTAAACACTTGCCATTCAAGTGTTAAAAAAGAAGTAGAAGCATATTTAGAAACTTCCGATGAAACAGAAGATGTAAAATGCTTGAAGGACATGGTTGATTATGGGTTAATGCAAGATCCTGGAAGATTCAACGAAACTTATTGGGGTTCAGCGATATATCGTCAAGAAAAAGTTATGACCTTTGCAGATAGAGTACAACACATGAACAGATCATATTTAGATGAAATTGTTTCTGAATATTCAGCTGAAGAGAATATGTTTAAACAAAGAGTCGTTTATAATGGAATTGATGTAATTCCAGAAAGAAAAATTACTTCAAGACCTAAAAAGAAAAGAATTCTTTATTCAGGTAGGTTTGCTATTGAAAAAGGCATTGAAGAATTAATAGAATCATTACCAAAAATATTAGCTGAACATCCTGATGCAGAAATAAAATTAATGGGTGGAGACAAAGAAGGAAAAGTTACAAATTATTACAAAGAAAAAACAGAAGCATTATTTAGAGAATCATTTGGAAGTCAAGCTAGTAACTATTTAGATAAAATCAATTTTACTGGATGGTTAACTGATAAACAACATATTGAAGATTGTTACGATTGGTGTGACTTTTTAATTGCTCCTAGTAAAGATGAAAGTTTTTGTTTAGCAGTAGCTGAAGCTTTAAATCACCAGAGAATCCCCATTATGACTAACACCCCATCATTAAATGAATTATATTTATCAAACAATACAGGAATTGGAATTGAACCAGAAAATAGAGATGCTGAAGGAATTGCAAATGTAGTAAATAAAGCACTTTCAGAGATAGGAAGTATTGCTATGAGTGAAAATGCAAGAGAAGGAAGAAAACTAGTTACTGAAAGATACAGCTTAGATGCAGTGATGGATCAACAAATAAGATTATATGAGGAATTATTAAAATGAAATATGTAACTGCTTTAACAGATAATTTTAAGTTTGATGATCATATTCATACATTTGATAATGACATTTACTTGTTTTCAACACCCGAATTTGAACATAAAGGAGTAGTTGTCAAAAGAGCCCAGAAACATATCCCCTCAAGAAGATTATTAAAAAAAGAAGCAGAAACACTATTAAGATTAAGACCTTTTTTCTTAGAAGAGTATAAAATCCCAGAAGTCCTACTATATCATAGCATAGACTGCGCAATTGTAACTCAAAGGTTATATGGTCAAAATGCATTAGAAATTATTACAAAAGGAGAAGGAGATATTATACCCAACTTAGTTGAATGGGTCTCAAGGTTACACCAAATCAATTCAAATGAAAAAAGCTATAGTATTAGTGAAACTGAAACATTACAAAGATTTAACAACCTTGTTAACAAAGATGACAATGGAAATCCTAATTTTAAAGAAATTAAAAAATTATTAAGGCAATGGTCTAAAGTAAGAACACACTCAAAGACATCATTATTACAAGGGGATTTAAGTCCGATTCATTTTTATCAAGAAAATGATGGCTTATATAGTTTAGATTTCAATGGAGTAACAGAAGGCCCAGTTGAAGAAGATATTGCTAGTTTCATTTCAAACGCAAAGTTACATATTGGGTTAGTAAAAGGAAACCAAGATGTTGCAGATTCTATAACAAAAAGATTTGAAAAACTTTATTCTGAAAGAAATAATTTAGATCTAAAAAACTTACCATTTTATGTTACCTTCTTTGATTACTTAAAAGCAAGAATCAGGGAAGATTTTGAACAATCACTTGGAACAATCATAGAAAACTTAAGCGATAATTAAATGCTCCCACCAGGTCGAGAAGGTCGCCTTGACCTCCTAGGACTACCTGTACTTCCACCAGCACCACCTGAACCAGGAGGAGACATAATTTCTCTTTTATTATTAACAATAAATTTATCAATTGAATTAATTAAGTAACCACATCCACCCACAATATTATTAGCATGAGTTCTAACATCACTTACTTTAGAATCCCAATTAGAATCAGAAGGATCATCAGGAATATTTCTTTCTAATGAAACAGATTCTCTAATCAAATACTCATTATAATCATATAACTTTTGAACGTATTCCCTATCTTTCGGTTTCTCACGATGCCTAATAACTCTAAATAGTTTCTTAGCTGCTACCAGATTAGTTTTAATTGCATTAACTTGTCTCGTAGCATCAGATAATGCGTTACTTGTTTTTACCTTTAACTCATCATCCCTTAATTTTTCAGCTGAATTATGTGCATTAATCAAAAATCCCTTCGCAGGATCTAACAATTTCTTTCGTTTTTCAAGCTTAGATTTTTTCTTATTACTTTCCTTATCAGCCCTTCTCTTTTCATCTTTATCTTCTTTATCTTTATCCTTTTTCTTTTTCCTTTCTTCTAAAGTTTCACCTAACCAAGTGTTAAACTTATCAGATCGTTTCTTATCTGCCTCTTTTTCTTCATCAGTTTGGAAGACAGCAAACATAATAAAGTAATAAATAGACATTAAGATAACAATTATCTGGGCCCAATCAATAAATTCTTGGACAGCTAATAAAACAGGCCAGGAAGTTACCATTATGCAACCACCCCAACATGATATTTCATAGCAGTTAAAATCCATAATAAAACTAAGCAACCAATAAATTTCATAAATAAATAAACTCGATCATCACTAGGAGTCATCAAAAATACTGCCAATATACCGATTACAGGGCCACCTACAAGAACTAAAGCAATCAAGGTTGCCCAACCAGCACCAAAAGCTAGAAGGGTTTCTACAGGTAAGAAAATGATTGTAATAGAAGCAATTACGGCTGAAATTACCATAGCTTGATTTCGTTTTAAAAAACCTAATGAAAAACCTTTAACTTCAGTCTTATTAGACATTACAGCGAAGAATAAAGTAAAAGTAAGAATCCAAATCATAAAACGTGTAAAAGCTAACAATAAAGTAGGATTAGGAACACCCAAAAAGGAAAAACTACCAAAATAAATTACTTGATCAATAAGCCGAAATAACACACTTTGAGGATCAGCTAAAACAGAAGGAACTAAAGCAAAGAACATAATACTAAGTATGCTTAACACCAAACACCTACTTTTCATAGAAGAAAGAATTATTTTAAGGTTTATAAGCTTTTTGGGAGACAATTTTTTTGATATAGGTGTAATATTTAACCCATTATAAAGATGATAACAACCCCAATCTCCTCTTTCGCCCCTCTCAAGTAGTGATTGTACCAAAACATTTATATACTTGAGACATATTAAATTAAATAAGATGAGCGAACTAACATTACTTCATTTTTCAGACACCCACAACTGGGACAAATTAGAAGTTATTGCTAATTTTGTAGAGAAACAAAAAGTAGATGCTACCCTTTGGACTGGTGATACTTTTAATTTTGATACAAGAAATAAAGAAGGAATTGGAGCTAAGTTACACGAAGCTTATTTCAAACATACTGATTCTACTGAATTAAATAAATTAATTAATGATTATGTTCAAACTTATTCTCAATTAGAAGAAAAACAGAAACAAGGAAAATTAACCCAAGAAGATGTTGATAGTTTTCAAACTAAACGAATGACTGTCCAAGTTATGTTAGATAGCACTTCTAATGGAAAAAAAGCAGAAATTGAAACAGATTTGAGAGCAATTATTGATAAAGAATCTCAAAAAGCAAAAGAACATTTTGCTAAAATTGCGAAACATTGCCCAATTTATGGAGTACTTGGAAATCATGATTTAAACACACTTTACAATTCATTAAAGGATGAAGTTAAATTCTTAGAACAAACCGATAAAGAAATAATTAAATCCAAAGGTGGGTTAGAATTCATTCTAAAAGGAGATAATAATACTTTTGAAGTTCCAGTAGCAATGTCAGGAATGTTTGGTGTCCCAGGAATTGAATTAAAAATATTAGAAAATTTACTAAATCCATTAAAAATAAATTACAATTCAGGCCATACTTTAAATGGTATTGACCAACAATTAAGACAATATGCACAAGCAGGAGAAACTGAAAAAGTTAAAGAATTGACTCAAGAAAAAGAAAAGCTTAGCAAATACCAAGAAGCAGAAAGAAAAAGACTAGGTTCAATTGATGAAAACATCGATATTTATTTAACTCATAAAACACCACACTGTGGAACAGTTAGAAAAGTAGGTGGACCACTCGGAGACATTGCAGAAGAATATGGGAATAAAGCAAACCTTGTTTGTGGTGGACATATGCATGATGGCCAAGCAGGTAAAAGTAATTTAACAAAAGTGGTTGATTATTTTAAATCAGACAATACAAATAAAATTAAAGAAGGTGAAGAAGAAATTGCAGTATATAAAATGGAAAGAGGAGAAATGCAAGAGTTCAACCCAGGAGGAGAACATTTCTTTGTATACAGTTATGATTCCAACAAACAAGTAGAACATGTTGATGTTTACGAATTTACTTATGATGTAACAGTATGAAATTTTAAGATTTTTATTTAATTCTTAAGTATAAAAATATGATTAGAAACAATACCAAATCACCTAATTGGCTTAATTCTCCCAACTCTTCTTGCACCAGTAGCTCCGCCGCTTTTCTGCACTTTTTTCTTTTGTTGTTCAACTTGACCAATTAAATTTAAATGACCATATATTTTTTCTGCTAACTCTTTAATGTGCTTTATTATTGCACCAAGTTCTTGATTAAATTTGATTAATTCTTGTTTATCAATATTAATGTTATCTAAAGCAGTTCGAGCTCCAACAACATGACTTCTTAGATAACCAGCATGATCATTATAAGGAGTATCTTCAGCAAGATCTTCCAACGCAGAAGAATCTTTAGCTCGAGCCATGTACCTTTTAGCCTTATGTACCCAATTTTTAGCTTCTGTTTCATCACCAGGAAGAACTTCATGAGCAGATTTAATTGCAGCTATAGTTCGATGCAAATCATTAATTAACTTTTCAACTTCATGTTTATGTTTTTCTAATTTTTTCTCTTTCTTTTCTTTAACTTCATTGATTCTTTCTTTTTTAGATTTATTTTCTTTCCCTTTAACACCCTCTGCTTCTTTTTTCTTTTTCCTTTCTTCTAAAGTTTCACCTAACCAAGTGTTAAACTTATCAGATCGTTTCTTATCTGCCTCTTTTTCTTCATCAGTTTGGAAGACAGCAAACATAATAAAGTAATAAATAGACATTAAGATAACAATTATCTGGGCCCAATCAATAAATTCTTGGACAGCTAATAAAACAGGCCAGGAAGTTACCATTATGCAACCACCCCAACATGATATTTCATAGCAGTTAAAATCCATAATAAAACTAAGCAACCAATAAATTTCATAAATAAATAAACTCGATCATCACTAGGAGTCATCAAAAATACTGCCAATATACCGATTACAGGGCCACCTACAAGAACTAAAGCAATCAAGGTTGCCCAACCAGCACCAAAAGCTAGAAGGGTTTCTACAGGTAAGAAAATGATTGTAATAGAAGCAATTACGGCTGAAATTACCATAGCTTGATTTCGTTTTAAAAAACCTAATGAAAAACCTTTAACTTCAGTCTTATTAGACATTACAGCGAAGAATAAAGTAAAAGTAAGAATCCAAATCATAAAACGTGTAAAAGCTAACAATAAAGTAGGATTAGGAACACCCAAAAAGGAAAAACTACCAAAATAAATTACTTGATCAATAAGCCGAAATAACACACTTTGAGGATCAGCTAAAACAGAAGGAACTAAAGCAAAGAACATAATACTAAGTATGCTTAACACCGAACACCTACTTTTCATAGAAGAAAAAGATCTTTTTAAGGTTTATAAAACTTGTTAAGAGAATTCATACCAGAAAACAGATAATACTTAACAAAAAAAAGAAATAAAAATAAAAAAAGAATTAAAAAATCACATAAGATCCCTTATGTCAACAGATAAACTAGTCAATAATTTCAGTACACCTGGTTGAGTTGCAGTTCCTTGATCCTGAGTTCTAACAATCCTATTAACAATAGTATTACCACTAGAAAAATCAAAACCAGTTAAAACAGATTGCGCAGTAGTCAAATCATAAGGGACAGGAGCTGGCCCAACATGACCCCACGCTTCTTTACCAACACGATCTAATTTTTGTATTAGTGTTTTAAGATCTTTAAGTTTAATTTCAGTATCCTTATGATGACCTAAAATTAAGTTTTCTTTAACTTTCACTGCTTCAACACGATCCATATCGATATCAGAATGTTTCTCTAATTTTTTAATAACTCTCCTAATTTCAGTTTGATGTTTAAAGGTAGTTCTCTTAACTGATTTCCATTTGTTATAAGATTTATTGAGTTCTTTTCTAGTAGCATAAACATCATTAACAAACTGTTGAAATTTAGCATTACTATCGTCATGTGGATTTGCAGCAGGTAAAGCTTCTAAAGCAGTTTTATTAATTGTTAAATTTTTAACTTTAGTTTGAATACTTTTAACTAACTTCAATTCATTTTTTTCTGCTACTATTTCATGCATAAGCAACCTAAATGAACGTTTGGTATGCCTACCACCTAATGGGTCGGCTAATCTACCATATTTGTCTACATGTTCATCAGTAAAAGGTACATGGCCCCTTTCTTTTGCCCAATTGAATATCTTTTTTCCAGTTTCACCACCAGAAGTCCACGAATCTGTACCACTAGAATCACCTGGAGAAATAACCTTCCATAAGAAATAAATCCAAGCAATTACTAATACCATATAAGCATAACTTGAAATCCAATCAATCCAAGTACCAAAATCACCTAACACCGCAGTATTTGTAGAAAGATGCCCGCCAAGATTTAAAGCATGAGCTTCAATATTACCAATAAGCCAAGTCATAAATGTTACTCCGCCCAATTTAATTATAGCCATAACCCTAGTTTCAGTAGGCGTCCCAAACAATAGCCAAAATCCAGCTGCTAATAATCCACCAAGTAGTACAAACGCTGTTGCTGCAGCATAAGAGACCCCAATTGCTGTAAGAATTGTAGCCGGCATGAAAACTGAACTAATTATTGCCATAACTATTGCAATAGTTGTCGCAACATTTTTAGATACCTTATCACCTAAAAGACGTAAACCCATAAAAATTAATGAAAAGGTTACAATACCTATTAAAATCCTTATAAAACCAATCAAAGGAGCATCACCACTACCTAAAAAGTCTAATGTCCCCACATTGATTATACTTTCAAATACATCCCCAAGTTTATCCAAAGGTCCAGCCAGTACCGAAGGTACTACCATCAAACCTAATATAATGAACAGAAATAATAAATTTTTTTTACGCATCTTTAACACCTCTTTTGATTTACATCATAATAATTTTAATTATAATTATATTTAAGAAGACAAAAAGCGTATTTAAACTTTTCCAAAAAACAAGGTTAATAATAATTAATTAAATATTAATTTTATTAAAGTAATTACCCAACTAAAGTTAAATGTAATTTAATTTGGATTAAGAAAAAATATAAATAAAAAAATCAATGCTTACTCAAGAACAATGTTTTTTTCTCGATGAATTTTTGCAAAGTAAGGTACTGCAACAATATAATCTTCACCAAATCCCGCAATATCACCATCAATCGCTTCACAAGTTTTCCTTAACTTGTTAACAGCCCTTTTTAATTCAACCAAATCTTTATCTTTCAAAGGTTTGATGTTAATTAATGCTACAGTGTGTCCTTCCCTTAAAGAATCAAGTACTGGTTTAATATCTTCAAAATCTTCCATTACGAAAGGCCTCACAATAACTTTTGACTGAGTTTCAGTTTTATTAGACCCACCAGCACTGAGTTCAACATAATCTTCACCAGTTACAGCAGCAATCTCCTCTTCATCAATCTCTCGACCGGAAAATTTTTCCTTTAGTTGTAAAAAAAAATCTTTCATTTCATTCCCCTCTCAATATAATTGTAATTATTGAAAAACTACTCATTCCCTCTCATTTGTTGAGCATTTTCCCTAATAGTAAAAACTTACAAATAGTGTTTTTTGAAAATCTCAAGGCTATATAAAGCTTTTTATTGTGGAGAAAATATAATCCCCTATATATACCCTACAACCTAACACATTTGCTAAACGGCACAAGATCATACAGTTGTAATCTTCCCAGGATCAATTTTGAAGGTATTAGAATAAGATTTCTTAACCTTACCCTTCTTATTTTTATGTTCAACAATTGCCCTTGGTAAACTAAAACTTCCTAAAACATCTAATTTAGTTTTAACCTTATAAGTTATAATCCTATGTTCCTTCCCTTCCAACTCAGGTAAACTCCAAATTAATTTAGTTTCTTTCCCAGCAGGAATTACTTGTTCAGGCTTAATAGTACCTAATTCTAAACTTTTTTCTAAATTTGCGATTCCAGGAATCATGTCAATCACATTTAGGTTAGACAAAGTTTTATTAGACTTATTTCTAATTTCTAATGCAATCTTTAATTCATGTAATGCCCCTTCTTTACCTAAAGTGGTAATTACTCCTTTACGAACATCAACAGGAGATTTTACAATCCAATAAAATATCATAAAAGCTAATAGAGACAATACTAAATAGACTAAAATCCTATAATTAAAATCAACATTAACTACAATATCCTCCCCCGGAGATAATTCCATATCCCAAGCAAGATATTTTTGACCATCTTCTTCAATCACAATTGAATCAGAACTAATAAATAAAGCATTAAATATTGATACTGGATATTTAAATGTCTGAACATTCTCAATATTACCATTATTAGAAACTGTAAAAGCAACAAATTTCTTAAAGAAAACAGTTTCTTCTTCCATTTCATAATCAAATGGAGAAACTAAAGTTTCAACTTCAAAACTTTTTTCTATAACTTCAATAGTATCATCACCATTTTTAAAAACAAAATAGATAGGGTATTCTTTTGGTTGTTGATAAGCATCTAACTCAAAAGTGATTTCTAAAGTTTTACTTTCAAGAGCCCCAATACCAATACCATGAGTTTCACTTAATTCATCAACTTCACATTGAATTTCAAGTTCTAAATCAGATAAGTTTAAAGCATTATTATTTTCAATATGTACTAAAATTGAACTAACCTCTTGTGTATCAATAATTGAATCCATATCAACTTGAACATCAATAGAAGGCGAATAGGAAACTGGCTCACTTGAGAAAATGTAAGATTTTAGAATAACATTACTCACACCATCAATATCACCATCAACTTGTAAAGATAAGGAATATACACCTGGTTCTAATTCATCCAAAGGTTGAGCATTAATTATTACTGTATAACTATCTCCAGACCCAATATCTTCAATTACTTTATCACTTAAAGGAGCAGGATCCATGGTCCACCCTTGGCTACTTGCAAAAGAATAAAGAGTATAAGTTTGAGGTTCATCAGCATTATTAGTTATCGTTAATTCAAAACTTGCAGTTTCATTTAATGTTATAGTATTATCAATAACTTCATAAGTAATTTCTGTATCTGCACATGCAAAACTTACTAGAAGTATAACAGAAATAAATGATAGAATTAACAATTTCGTTAGTTTTAGATTAATATTTTTAAGTCTCATTTAACCACCTCTTTACATACCCTCAAATAATAATTATAATAATTAATACTGCAAATAAAATGCAACCTATTATTTAAAGTCTTCGATTTAAAGAGAGATAGTTAGACAAAAGAAAAACTTAACATTATGCTCATCACAAAACTTGGCCTCATGAAAATACCCCTTTAAAGTAGTATAGTTAGTAAAAATTTATAAAGTACTAATTATCTCAACAAACAAATGGCATTAGAAGTACAAATTTTTAAAATTGAAAACAGAAGAGTTATCAAGTCAACAATTTTTGGTGATGACATAATTGGCAGATCTAATTTAAACCAAGGATATCAAGTTAGATTAATAAGGATAACCCCAGAAGAACCAGTTATGTTTCAAACAGATTTACAAGACACAAATGAACTTTGTAAAATGATCCAGTCTTACAAATCAACCTACAAAGCATATGTGGCTTATTTCTTACCTGAAAAAACATTAAGTGAACTGTCTCCAAAATTCACAGAGCAGGAGATTAATTAGTAAAAAAATCAAGTATGTTCTCTGCTTTTTTTGTTTCTTTCTTATAAAGTTCAGTAAAACCACAATTATTACAAATCAAAGTACTGAATTTCAAATTTTGAATGTTAAATAATTTAGTCCAAAAACCACTTGTCGCACGCATCTGACCAGCTTCACAACTAATATCCCCACACTTAGAACATTTAAAATTCATTTCCTTCACTTTTGATCCCATTGTTTCTTTCATTTTAATATTATACCTCAAAATCAAGAACGCAACAACTTACTAACATAAGGACCCTCTAATTCATAACCCAACTTGTAATAATATCCACGCACACCAACACCAGAAATAACAATTAATTTTTCCATACCTAAATCCTTACAAATTTTTTCAGCTTTTGCCATCAACTGTTTTCCAAATCCACGATGTTGAACCTCACCCTCATCAATTAAAGAGGTTGATACACCATACACATGTAATTCCCTAACCAAAGCAGTACCATCACTGATTTCTGGAACAAGACCATATTGCGAAGGAATTCTTAACCTTAAAAAACCAAGTAATAAATCGTTCTTGTTATCTTCAATTGAAATAAAATATTCTTTACCACCAGAAGCTTCATAACTATTAACTTTCAGAGTAACAGCAGAACTATCAATTTTTTGATTTTTAACTTCTCGACACCTAATACAACGACACATTTTTTCAGAAGGTTTAATTTTATCTTCAAAAAATTCTGTCTTTTCAGCATCTTGTTTCATAAATTTATTAGTCAGATATTGCCTAAGATTAGTCATCTCTACCCCTGCTTCTATTTGTTTTGTAGGGATATCTCTTTGTACTCTCATAATTCGACAATATTCTGGAACATATTTTTTAAATTTAATAATTAAATCAGTTGCTTGCTCCGCATTTAAAGGCTGAAATTGACCATTTTTATATTCTTGAAACAACTTTGTCCCTTTAGTAACCATACAAGGATATATCTTAATCATATCAGGACAATAACTTTGATTAGTAAACAATTGTTTCATACCATTCAAATCTTTTTCACGTGCTTCTCCACTACTACTATCACACTTATCCAAGCCAGGCAAACCAGGCATGTAATGAATTGCAACTTTAAATCCCAAATCTTTTAATTGTTGTATAGACTTTTTACTAATCTCAGTAGAATGCCCCCGATTAATCCGCTTCAAAACAGAATCATAAACTGATTGAATACCCAACTCTACCCGAGTACAACCCAACTTTAACATCTGTTTACCCTCTTTAATTAACCCATAATCGGGCCTAGTTTCTATACATAAAGCAACACATTTAATTTTAGAAATTTCATTCTTCTTTTTTTCTTCTTCTAAATTACATTCAAAATTATCAGAATGATTGATTTCAGATTTATTTACTAAAATTTTCTTCAACTTCAATAATTTATTATGAATTCTTTTTACCCTCTCTTTATCACCTAAATTTACCACAGGCAATTCATAAAATTCTTTAAATTGGATATAATCAAAGATACCATTTTGATCATAAAACATCTCAGAAAAATCATTCATTGCTTTGAATGCATACTTAACAAATTCTTCTTGATAATCTAATGGAAAACTAGGAAAAGTACCACCCATTAAAATTAGTTCTACTTTCTCACAATTATGACCTAAAATCATGAACTGTTCTAGACGATTAAACACTTGCAAATAAGAATCATACTTGTTTCTTATTCCCCTCATCGTAGCTGGTTCTGCCCCAGTATAAGATTGTGGTACATCACCAAATTCACTACCCGGACCACCAGGGCACATTGAACAAGGACCAACCCCACTAACTGCATGAGGACAAGGCATTGGTTTTGTCATGATAGCCACTGGTGCTACCCCTGAAATACTCCTTACTGGTTTAGTCAATAGTTTTTTCTTAACAAGTTCAAAATCTTGTTCAGTAGAATTCAATAGAATTTCAATATTTGTAGGCATTTTACTTAATTTATGTTTAATACACAAATCACGTTTAAGTTTGTTCAATTGTTTAACAGTTAAATCACTTTGCTTTATCACTTCAATTATTTCCAAATAAAACTCTTTATTTACCATATTTCATCAATATTCTAAAAATCAAACGCAAATTTTATAAACCTTTCATTAAAATTAAACAAAACATGGTTACAAGGATAGGAACATCAAGGAGAAAAACTAGGAATAAATTCAAGCGTCATGCTTCCGAAAAAGGTAAAATTCCTTTAAGTAAATACTTCCAGAAGTTTGAAGTAGGTGATCGAGTAGGTCTAAAAATCAACTCTGCAATTCAAAAAGGCCAATTTTTCAGAAGATTCCATGGAATGGCTGGAAAAGTTAGCGGACTTAAAGGAACATGCTATAAAGTTGATATCAAAGATGGTGGAAAAGAGAAAGTATTATTTGTACATCCAATCCACTTAATTAGGTTAAAATAACTAGGAAATTAAAAATGACTAACCCTGAAATTGTCTCTGAAGAAGTAATGTCACTTACTGAAGTGAAAGAAGCTATTAAAAAAATAGAAAAAAGAGATTCTGAATTAGGAATCCTTTCACAAAGAACTAAAGATTATGTTAACTCTTTTACAAAATTAAACCATAAAGACCATATGACATTATCAAAATCCCTTAAGGGACTAGATATAACTAGGCTTAAAAGTGAACATATTAAAAAAATAAGTGATTTCTTACCAATTGATATTGAAGATTTAAAAGTTGTTTTGCAAGCATATCCAGTCACATTGACAAAAAAAGATATGCAAGCAATTATTGATGAAGTTAAAAAAATTGCTTAATTTTTAACTCAATCATTTTTCTATTTAATTTACATTATGATTTAAATGATATTGTTAATATTTAAATTTAATTAACATAGAATAAAAGTTTAAAAAATAAAAAAAACAATAAGTTTTATTAACTTGATAACATTAATAATATAACTTTAACAGAAAAAGAAATAATTTGTGAGGGCTCGTAAAAAATGAATCAGAGGTTTGTACCAGAAGAAAAAGCAATAGTATTGGACTATCTTAAATATGGTTATGCTATGTCTTCAAACAGTTCATTTTCCAAAGATTCAATAGCACAAGCAGTTGGAAAGGAACATTTGACAATATTAGAACTAGTTCCAAAAAGAGACGCATTTTTGCAACCTCAACAAGAAGTTTACATTGGTTCAGGTAAAAGAGAAGAGATACATCATACCAAAGGAAGAATCCCATTTGAAAAACTAACCACAACTGCTAAAGCAGAGTTAGAACATGCAATCTCAAAAATAATTGAACAAGATGAAGCTAAATTTGTAGTATTTTTTAACACAGCTCAACCCTTATCTTTAAGAATGCATCAATTAGAACTTTTGCCAGGATTAGGAAAAAAACATATGAAAATGATACTTGAAGCTCGTAAAGAAAAATTGTTTGAAAATTTTCAAGATTTAAAGGAAAGAGTAAAATTATTACCTGACCCAAAAGGTATTGTTGTAAAAAGAATTGTATCTGAAATTCAAGGTAATGAAAAATATAAAATTTTCACAAGAGGATAATTTTTTTATTGATATTATTCTAACTAAGAAAGTGCAAATAGTATAATTACCAAAATTTAAATTTGTTTTTATTTTCTTTAACATAATCTTTCATACCAGAATGATTACAATTATCAATAAATTGTTTAGAAACTCTTTTTAACCTAATCCAGTTAATATCAGTATCATCAATAAATAAAGAATACCTTAGCATCAACTTCTTTAAAACTTCACCCTGTGATTCAAGATTCATTTGAACAATACCCTCTTCAGCAACTTTCCTTTCTTTTTCAAGTTCTAATAATTTATTTAAATCAGGAAGTAGTTCTTTCACATCAGAATTCAAATTTTCTAGAAAATCAATAACTTCCTTAATATCTTCAATTGGATGGACCCTCTTGTATTCATGTTCCTTTACCCAACCTAATCTTTTCCAGATGTTCCATTCATTGATTGCCATTCTATTGACTCATTAACTGATAATAATTTGATTAAAAAAAGAAATAAATAAAAATTAAATTAAAAAATTACTTTTTCTTTTTAGTAACTTTTTTCTTAGTTGCTTTCTTTTTTACTACTTTCTTCTTAACTGCTTTTTTCTTAACAACTTTCTTTTTAGTTACTTTTTTCTTTACAGGCTTTTTCTTAGCTACTTTCTTTTTCACTACTTTTTTCTTAGTAACTTTTTTCTTAACAACTTTCCTTTTAGCTACTTTTTTCTTACCTGCTTTTCTCCCTCTAGCCATCTTAGCCCGACATACATTACCTTTCTTATCAATAAAGTATAGGTAACCAGATTCCTTGTCGATACCAATTTTAGCAACAACTTCCTTCTTGGACTTACCTTTAGTTCGTCCAGCTCGGCTCATGATAGCCCTTGATACGTGACCTTTCTTATCAATAAAGTAAAGGTAACCAGTTTCTTTCTTAATTCCTGTTTTTGCAACAGTTTCAGCTTTTGCCATTTATTATATGACACCTCACCACTTTTTTTTAGTTTAAGTCGATGATTACGACTTTTACCAATCCCAGTAAACTTTTTCAGTATTTAAACCTTTCTAATTCTCGACGAGAGAAGTCCAATATACTTTACAATTATAACAAGAAACATAAAATTACAAAATCATAAAGTTAGAAATATTCAATTTCTTTTAAGTCATCAAAATTTAAACATGGAAAATCTTCAATAATCCTAGGGCAAGCAGAATTAATCCAAACATCAACAAAATTAAAATCTTCAAGTTTAGAAGTATTAATATTATCACCAATAAAAACAAAAACATTTTTCCCCTTTTCTTCCAATTTTAATCTCAATAAATCAATAGTTTTACTTTGATTTTGACCTGGCTTTGAAGTTACTAACACGCCCACATCATCATAAGTGATCAATTTAGCAAGTAAAGCATTTTTTCTTTTCTTAGCCCTAAACCAATACTCTTTATCAAACAGTTCAACTTTCTTGGACATTGGATTAAGTATAATAATGTCAATTTGATGAGAATATGCTAGTGCACTGGGATGAAATAAACCATCACCTAAGTAAAGAAAAGTTTCAACTTTATTAAACAAATGAATATCACAACCAAGTACTTGGCCAGGATATTTACCATGCTTACTTTGATATAATTTAACATATTTACCATTTGCCTCAAGAACAGATTTTATTTCAGACAAATAATCTAAATATTGAACACTACAAGCAAGAGTAACAGATTTAGTATTACTTAACCTGTTTAAAAGTTCTTTCAGTAACTGACTGGTTAACCCTAAATCTCCTTGATACTTAGTTTCAATAAATAATCTTTTCATAGTAATGCCCCTGATAATATATTTACAGTAAGTTTTTTATATGGCCCACTTTATATATTTTACCATGGATTCATTCGTTACTAATGGGATAGAAAAAACTAGAAAAGTGAGAGACAAGATATTAAACAAACCTGCTAAGTTCCTAATTAAATTAAAAGTTAATGCTTCACTAATGAGCACATTATCTTTATTATCAGGTATTATTGGAGCTTATTATTTATTTGACAATTACTTACTATCCCTATTGTTTATGATAATCCACCTTCTAGCTGACAGTTTTGATGGGGTTATTGCCAGAATTAAAAGCACTGAAAGTGAATTCGGGAAATATTTAGATTCAACTATTGATAGGTTAATAACTCTTGCAATTCTGGTAAGGATATTCTTCATATTAGGAGATTATTATATTATTATCATTGGAGCAATATTTGTATTAACACAATCAATTCATTTGATTAGTGATATGAAAAGTCCAGTTATGTTTTCTAGAACAACAGCTTTGATTATTCTTTTTGTTTTAGGCCCTTTGATTTCAGTTAATTTCCTTGCCATAGCAACTTACTTAACAATCGGAGCGATTTCATTATATTCACTAATGTCTCAAGGAGAATATTATCTAAAAAAGAAATTCAAAATTTAATAATTAACACCAAATGATTAGTATTTAACTTCCCTTATACCCAAAAAATAAGCAACATAATTAATCGTTAGGTGTAACAATGGACTGATTGATAATAACAGAATTATTGTCAATACATCTGGAAAATAAATTAACATAGATAATAACAACGCCCCCACTACAAAATCTAATTGGTCAAATGGAAACCAAGACTGACCTGGCTTAAACCCTAACTTTCTTTTGATATAGCTTTCAAAAATATCACCAAGTATTGCCCCTAAAGATAAAAAAAAACCTAACAATAATGAGTATTCTAAATAATTAATTAAAGATATCTCTTGTAAAAAAATCCAAAAAAAACCGTTTCCAACCAAACTAAATCGATATAATAAAACTTGGACAAGATAAACTAAAAATCCAACCAACACTGCACTCACTAATCCTCGCCAGGTTTTGTTCTTTCCAAACAATTTCTTACTTATTGGCTTACTAAGTACTGGAACTTTCTTGAAAATTACTGGAGCCATGTTAGCAAAATATGCTGGTAAAAAAAAGTACAATGCCTTAAGTAAAAGTAACATAAATTCCAAAGAGAAGCGTTTTATTTAAGGTTTATTACAAAGATTGTTGATATAACCACCACACAACTAAAAATTATATAAATGAAGATATATTTTACACACTCATGCCCATTAAAATAAAGAAAAGAACTGGAGAGGTCATAGATTATGATCCTGGTAAAATTACTACTGCAATCTATAAAGCAATTCTTTCAACAGGGGAGAAAAACGAAAATTTAGCTTCAGAACTGGCAGGATTAGTCCAAGATTACATCTTTTTAATGGAAGAAGAAGCGATTAATGTAGAAATTGTTCAAGACCTTATTGAAAAAATATTAATGGAAGAAGGACATAGTAAAGTTGCAAAAAGTTTTATTCTTTACAGACAAAAAAGGAAAGAGTTACGTGATGTTAAAGCCTCTAGTGGAGTTATTGATGATTGTAAGTTAGGAATTAACTCATTTAAAATTATTGAAACTAGATACTTAAACCGAGATAAAACTGGAAAAATCATAGAAACTCCAAAAGGCATGTTCGAAAGAGTTGCTAGCCATATTGCTTTAGCTGAAGAACAATTTGGAGGAGATTATGAAGTAGTTAAAGAAAAGTTTCTTAATTTAATGTTAAACTTAGAATTTTTACCTAATTCACCAATGTTAATGAATGCAGGAAACATTAATGGCCAACTATCTTCTGTATTCTGTTTACCCATAAAAGATTCAACTGAGAGTATTTTTAACGCTCTGAAAGATGCAGCTATAATTCATCAACGTGGAGGTGGAACTGGTTTTTCATTTTCAAGAATAAGACCAAGAGCAGATAGGGTTAACAACCTATTACGGGTTTCTTCAGGACCACTAGCTTTCTTAAAAATTTATGATAAAGCATTAAGTGAAATCAAACAAGGTGGAAGAAGGGCCGGAGCTAATATGGCAATTCTTAGGGTTGACCATCCAGACATATTAGATTTTATCACATGTAAAGAAAGTCAAGAAGTCATTACCAATTTCAACTTATCAATTGGATTAACAAACAGATTCATGGAAGCTTTACAAAATGAACAGAATTATGATTTAATAAATCCAAGAGATAATAAACCGATTGGTCAATTAAATGCTAAAAGAACATTAGATCTAATCTCCACTATGGCTTGGAAAAATGGTGATCCTGGAATTGTTTTCTTAGACAGAATGAATAATGAAAGAAGTAACCCTACACCAAAATTGGGTATTATTGAAACTACTAGTCCTTGTGGAGAACAACCAATGTTACCATACGAATCAGTAATTTTAGGTTCAATTAATTTATCAAAACATATTATTCAAGGAGAAGAAATTAATCGTACAGAAGTTTATTGGGATAAACTTAAGGGGACAGTTCATTCCGCAGTACATTTTATGGACAATGCAATTGAAGCCAACAATTTCCACCTTACCAAAACAAGAAACATTGTCAAAGGTAACAGGAAGTTTGGACTGGGGATTATGGGTTGGGCAGATATGTTAGTTAAATTAAAAATACCATACAATTCCCAAGAAGCATTAAATTATGCAGACACTGTTATGAAATTTATTAATGATGAGGCTCGTGCAGCAAGTTGTGACCTTGCAAAAAAGAGAGGAATATTTCCTAATTTTGAAGGGTCATTATATGATAACAATAATGAATATCACAGAGTAAGAAATGCTACCAAAACTGCAATCTCCCCAACTGGGACATTATCAATCATAGCATCATGTTCACCAAGCATCGAACCATTATTTGCTTTATCTTATTTAAGAAAAACTTCACAATATGAATTATTAGAAGTTAATCCATTATTTGAAAAAGTTGCTAGAGAAGAAGGATTTTATGATGAAGATTTAATGAAAAATATTGCAAAAGCAGGTTCATTACAAAATGTTGAAGGCATACCAAAACATATCAAAAGAATTTTTTTAACTTCAATGGATCTTAGCCCAGAAGAACATGTTAGAATGCAAGCTGCATTTCAAAGACATGTTGATGGTGCCATTTCAAAAACAGTAAATATCCCCTACTATTCTACTGTTGAAGATGTTAAAGAGATATTCTTACTAGCATACAAATTAGGATGTAAAGGGATTACAATTTATCGAGATGGAAGTAAAGACTTACAAGTATTAAATTCAAGATTTTAAGATAATTAAAATCAAATAATAAATTATCAAATAAATATTTCAAAATATAAAAATGAAACACCAAGGATTAGTTCATGTTTATACAGGTGAAGGAAAAGGTAAAACTACTGCTTCTTTAGGTTTAGCCTTACGTTCTGCAGGTCAAGGGTTCAATGTATTTATGATACAATATATGAAAGGAGGAGCATACACAGGTGAATATGTCGCAGCTAAAAATTTCATACCTAATTTTGAAATTGTCCAATTTGGAAGACCTTGTGTTAAACAACAGAAACAATTGAAAATCCAAGGATTTTACAAATTAAGTAATGAAGATAAAAACAAAAAGTTGTTTGATTATGTTCGTGAAGAGATAGAATGTAGTACTTGTAGATATTGCTTCTTAAACGACGATATACAAAAAGATTATGTCGAAGAAGCATTCAAAAAAACATTAGAGATAGTTATGAGTGGAAATTACCCATTAGTTATTCTTGACGAAATCAATACTGCCATGTCTATAGGATTACTTAACACCGAACTCGTACTTAATTTAATGGCAAATAAACCGAAACATATTGAAATTGTTCTTACCGGTAGAGGCGCTCCCATTGAAATAATGGAAATGGCAGATTTAGTCACAGAAATGCGTGCAGAAAAACATTACTTTGACAAAGGCGTACCAGCAAGAAGAGGAATTGAATATTAACTCACTCACCACAATATTCAGTTTAACCACTTATCAGAAGTAATCTCACTAATATTTATAAAACAGACTTATTTCTAATTAAAATATGATTTTAAACCAATTAGAACATAATTTTGAACCTAATGATCAAATTAATTTAATCAGGCCCATTGATAACATAGAAGATATTATCTATGATTTGAATAATAAACCAAATTTAACAAATAACCATAGTAATAATGACTTACCTTACCAGTTAGGTTTACATTTAGAAGTTATTAAAGAGTTTAAAGGCAGTTGTAAAGTTTATCAAGTAAATATTAAAGGAAAGAATTATATTTTAAAAATTGATAAAGTTGATGAAAAAAGATTATCAGAAGATAAACGTTCTGAATTAAAAGAAAGAAAGAAAAATTTAGTTTCTATGTTTGGCCAAGAATATCAAAATGTTTTTGAACCTAAAAAGAAATTTTGTAGTGAATTTGGAGAAAAGTTTGCCAAAGCATATTATTCTCCGCCAACTGGCCAGACCCAATTAGAATCAGAATTATTAAGTATTTTAGAAAGTGTTCCAAGAATCCCAAAATTAATTATTGACTTAGGTGCATGTTGGGGAGATTGTTCACATTATGCAATTCTAAAAGAATATATCCCTGGAAGAGAATTAATGGTTCATGAAAAAGATAATCCAAAAAATAAACAGATTATTGAAAATATTAAATTTGATTTATACCATAAAGGAATTATTGCTAGAGATATTAAACCAAGAAACTTGATTATGACACCACAAAGAGAGATCTACTTTATTGATTTAGATATTTGTAAACTAACTCGAAGGAAATAATTAATAATCATCTTATTCAGATCTTAAACTCTTCAATTTCAATCCTGCCTTTCTTAACTTTGATCAAATAATTATCAAACTCATTAAGTTTAGCAAGTTTTGACATCACTTCTGGAATTACAACACAATTACCTTTAAATTTCAAAGTAGTTATTAATTCCTGAGGGTTATTATCTAAAGAATCAATATCTAATTCTTTCATAACTTCTTTGCCACCCAACATTTTTTTATGTGCCAAAAATTCTTTAGTTTTTCTTGCAAAATGTTTAGCTATTTCCTTAGGGATATCGATAGTTGAAACTTGACTTAACCCTTGTAACCCTGGAGAGATATTAGCTTCAATCACAACTGGGCCCAATGGACCTTCTAAAATATCCACACCACAAACATCAGCACCTAAAGCTTTAGAAGTTTTTACTGCCAGATTAAATGTTTCCCTATTAAGTGTTACTGGTTCACCAGTACCACCAGCATGAATATTAGCTCTCTTTTCCCCAGCTTTAGACCTTCTCCTCATAGCTGCTACAACATTATCCCCGACAACTAATGCTCTAACATCCGTACCACCAGACTCAACATATTCTTGAACAATAAATGGTTGGTTCAAAGCCCCTAAAGCATCTAACATTGAAGAAGCAGAAGATTCTGAATCCGCAAACATCACACCCTTACCTTGAGTTCCTTCTGGAAACTTCATTACAATAGGATAACTTACTTTTTTCAATAAAGCTTTAGCAGTATCAACATTTGGACTAACATAAGTTCTAGGCATAGGGATGTTATGTTGTTCTAATGCTAGATGAGTTAAAAGTTTATTATGAACGACAGTAAATGCTGATGAAGGTAAAGGTAAATAAGCAACTTTCCCCTCTAACATGCTAGAAATAGAACAAAGTAAATTAGCATACCTAAATGATCCTTTAACATACACACAATCATAATCAGGAAACTTTTTTCCTTGATAATAAACACCAGAATCCTTCCCTAAATCCACTTCAATTTCTCTTAACTGGATCATATCTACTTGATCAAAATAAGATTTCATAGCTTCAACTACCATTTGTGAACTTACACTTCCTAACGAAATTATTGCAGCTTTCATATATTACATCATCTCTGTTATAGTTTATTTTAATTATAATTAATAATATTTTAATTTTTAATCTTTCATTGGATCAACTAAAAACATTCCTTCTTTCAAAATGTTCTGCCCAATAAGTATTGGGTAAGTCATATGAGATCGATCAGCTAAAGTAAATTCCCCATCTAATTGTAATCCTTGAATTACCACTTCACCTTTAACCATTTCTCTTTTTTTAATTCCACTCGCAGATTTAACGATCCTATTTCTTACTACTGGACCCCAACCTAATTTCTCTGCTAATTTAATATCAATTGAAGAACAAGTGGCACCAGTATCTATTCTAACAGTTAAATTTTGGTTTTCATTACCAATTACAACTATTTCTTCAGTTAAACCTAACACTCTCCGGTTTATCATATTAACTTAAAACACTTGATTTACCCTTTTTAACCTTTTCTGTTTATGAGAAGCTAAGATACCGCTCATTTTCCCAAATACCTTGAAATTTGTTGTTTGTTTCTACGTTTGAGTAACAATAAAAGAAAGTATTTATAAAGAAACCCACATTACTAATACCAAGATGGCAGAAGTAGTTAATTTAAAAGATTATTTTAAGGTAAATGAAACTAAAAGTCAAAGTTCAAAACCAGATTTAAAAAATAGAAAAACAACATTAAGTGTTGGAAACAAAATTTTAACATACCCTCCAAAAAATAATCCAATAGAAAGTTATTCAGAAAGCACATTTAACTCAAGTGTTAAAAATGAAGTTCTCATTGAAAAAAATAAAAGTAAAAATATTTTCTCAAACATCTTTGATATAATTAAAAATTATTTCAATAATAAATTAAAAAGGAATGATAACTATCCTTTCAATGATAACAACTATTTAATTACAAGTAAAATTGATAGTTCAAACCTAATTAGAGCAGATAAGTTAGAAAGTATTATTGATTTCATACTAAAAGGTGGAAGTGGTAAAGTTGAAGAGTTAGGTTACTATGATACTGGTTATACCATTGGAGATTTTATTGAAGCTTCTAAAGGAAATGATACTAATAAACAAACAGATTTAATTCAAGTAGATAATTTAGAAAACCAATCAACAGGAATGGCAGGTATCCTTGAACTTTATTTTGAAGACAGGCTATGTGCAGAAAATTTCATTGACCAGTACAGTAATAAATTTTTATATGAATCATTAGGTTCAGTAATTTATGATTACTGTAAATATTTTCATAGTCCAAGTGATTCAGAAGATGAAAGGGTTTGTAAAGAATTAGGTACACCAAAATCTTATAATCGTTCTGAAATTGAAGAGATTATCATCCCAGAACATAAAAGTAATAAATTTAGAACAAATGGAGATGTTTACATCAGACTAAGTAATTGTATCCCATTATTAGCTTTTTTAGATGGAACAGACCTAGACCAATTTGAAACAGAAGAAAATATGAAAGAAACATTATTTCAAACAGCTAATAAAGGACACGTATCTCCTTCAATGATAAACTTCCTAATATATGAAGTTGGAACTTATTTTCACATGAAAAATTTAGGAGAAAGTTTATCTAAAGCAGTTGGTTCATTAGATTTTTCTATACAAGAAGACTTACCTGAACAAATAGAAATTCCTTATTTAAGATTAATTGAATAATTAAATAATAAAATTACCAGACATAATTCTTTGTCATAAAATAAAAATAATTAAAAAAAAGAAACAATTATTGTTCCATAGCTAATTGTTGGATTGATCTAACAAGTCTTCTTTTTCTTGATTTTGAAAGAACTTCAACACCAATACTTTCAAATAGTACCAACTCATCATTTAACTCTTTCATAGCCATCATGATTGAAGCAAGTTCTTGATCAATTAATTTTCTCATATTTTCAATTTCTTTCTTATGCTTCTTATCACTTAAGAAACTAATTGAAGGTAATTCATGCTTATCCAATTTCACAGTTAAATTTTTCCAATAATCATATAATTCAATACCTAAATCTGAAGCTAACTTAGTTGAAGCCCTTGCTGCAAGAAGTTGCGCAATATACCTTTTAGCTTCTTTAATTGAATTTTCTAATTCAATAACTCGATTAGTCCTAGTAGTAGTATCATGATTTCTACCGTGGAATTCTCCACCTGATTCCATTGCACTTTGTGTAGAACTTAATGCTAATTCCAACTTAGGGATAAGTACTTTTAAATCATTAAGTTGCTGATCTACATATCGTCTTTGTTCTGAAACTTCACTTGTCAGATCCCATTTCTTCTTCATCCTTTTAAAATCTCGATAGGTATCTTTAAAATCTTTCTCAAGAAGGAGCCAAGTTGAATTAGCAAACTTTTGTAACCCAAGTAATTGGTTTACAACTTTTTCATCAACTGCAATATCCTCAGCCATAGATACTAAATCTCTTTCTATATGTTTTACAACACTGACCCTACTATAAAAAGCCCTCATAGCGGCTTGAAGTTGTACACCCTCATTATTTGTTGAATGTTTATACTTGTCCTGAATCGCAGTCAAAGCATTTTCTAATTGAACATCAATTTTTCTTGCTTTGTTTAAAGGAACTGCATGTCTTTTTTGTGCTGCCCGCATTACTTTCTTTATACTTCCACTAAACCATCCCATTTTTAATCTACCTCTTTTTTAAGTTTTTCATTTAATTTTAATTTTAGATTAGTTCTAAAAATCAATCATCTTTACTTTAGAAGTATTTTTTGATTTAAATAGTTTTCGCATATCAAAGCTAGATTTACAAAGTAATTTATTTAAACAGCTAACAATTTTCAAAATGAATGAACAACATTACTAAACTTAAATGGGTTTATTTTTTCAAATCATTATTTTTCTTCTCACCGATTATTACCTTATTTTACTTCTCAAGAGGTTTAGACACATTTCAAGTAATTTCACTTGAAGCAGTGTTAATAATTGCAGTATTACTTGCAGAATTACCAACTGGAATTATTGCAGACAAAATTAGCCGAAAATTATCTTTAACATCATTAATTATATTTTACATAATTGGTAATATTTGGACAATTTATGCTCAAACTTACTTTGAATTTATGACCATACAGATTTTGTTTGGTATTGGGATCGCATTTGGTTCAGGTGCAGTAGAAGCATTAGTTTATGACACACTTAAATTTCAAAAAAGAGAAAAAGAGATGAGTAAAGTATGGGGATCAATTAATTCATATTCTTTAGTTGCATGTGTTATCGCTGTAACAGTTGGAGGGTATATTGCCAGAAGCCATGAACCAGAAACGTTTGTACTACTTATCTGGATGTTTACAATTGGATCCATAATATCATTAATAATTTCATTATTTATCACAGAAAGAAAACATCACAAAAAAATAAAAGAAGTTAATCCCTTAATTTTGTTTAAAGATTCTTCAATTCAAGTTTTAAGAAACAAATCACTTAGAAGAATAATCTATCTCCTTATATTAACTGAACCATTCACCCACATACTACTTTTTCTTTTTCAACCATACTTTTTAATGGCAACAGTACAAAATTCATTATGGGGAGTTACATTAGCAATTGGAATGACTTTAGGAGCAATACTAATGAAATATGCTTATTTGATTGAAAAAAAACTTGGTATGAATCTAACAATATTTATAGCAACAATTTTTCCAGGAATACTATATTTAATTATGGCTTTTTTCGTTGGACCAATTATTTCCTTGTTAACTTTCATACTCCTTAAAGGATCAATGAATTTAAGAGACCCACTTTTTTCACAGTACCAGAATGACCATATTGAAAGTCATAATCGAGCAACAGTATTATCAATAATTTCAATAATTTTATCAATTTATCTTGCTACAATGAGGTTAATCATTGGTAAAATTGCTAATGAAAATTTAATTTTAGCATTTATTATGATGGGGATTATTATTATTATTGGGGCAATTTTATTTAGAATTAATGAGAAGCAGATTAAAGCTAATGTTAACAAAAAGTATGTCCAATAAATAAGTTTAACATTCTCAAAGCCAATCAAATTTATATATTATTTATTTTAACATAACCTTATGGACTTGACTAACCAGATAGTTGAACTTCTCAGAAAAACTGCTACACAACTTCCGGAAGACATAACAATAGGATTACAAGAAGCTTATCAAAAAGAAACTAATTCAACTGGAAAAGAAATTCTTAACAATATTTTAACAAACCTTGAAAAAGCTAAATCTGAATCAAAACCAATTTGTCAAGATACCGGCATTCCTATTTTTTATATAAAAAGACCAAAAAATATTACAGAAGAAGAATTAACTAGAGATATTATCAAAGCAACAAACATTGCTACTGAACAAGTACCTTTAAGACCAAACGCAGTCGACTGCATTTCAGGAGAAAATAAAGGTAATGTTCCAATAATTCATTTCAAAGAATCAAACGAACCAAATAAACTAATGATCAAACTGATTTTGAAAGGAGGGGGATCTGAAAATATTTCTGGAATTTACAAATTACCTAATCAAAAACTTAACGCTCATAGAAATTTACAAGGTGTAAAAAAATGTATCATTGACTCAATTTTCCAAGCTCAAGGAAAAGGTTGTCCACCATACATTGTTGGAGTTGCGGTTGGAAGTTGTATTGAAGAAGTTGCCCACAATTCAAAACAACAATTGTTAAGAAAAATTGATGATAAAAATATCACACCAATACTTGAGATATTAGAAAAAAAAACACTAAATGAACTTAATAAATTAAACATTGGACCATTAGGTTTAGGTGGAAACTCAACTTGTTTAGGTGTAAAAATTACAAGCTCAATAAGTCACCCTGCGTCTTATTTTGTAGGGATTTCTATCTCATGTTGGGCATTAAGAAAAGGGACGTTAAAATTAAGTGAAGAGGTCAAATCATAATGATCAGACTAACTACACCATTAAAAACTGAAGATATTATCAAACTAAATGTTGGTGATAAAATTTTAATCTCAGGAACCATTTTCACCGCTAGAGATAAAGTACACCTATTTTTATTAGAAAAATCTGAGAAAGAACAAAACATTAGAACTAAAATCAACAATGGAATAATTTATCATTGTGGCCCAATAATTAAAAATAACCAAGTTATTTCTGCTGGACCTACAACAAGCAACAGAATGAGTTTATACACACCACAATTAATTGAAGAGCACAATATTAAAGCAATCATAGGTAAAGGTGGAATGAGCAAAGAAGTCAAAGAAGCATTAAAAGGTAAAGCAGTATATTTATCTGCGGTAGGGGGGGCAGGAGTTTTGTATGCCAACAGTATGAAAGTTAAATCAACATATAAAAAAGAATTTGGAATGGCAGAAGCTATTTGGGAATTTGAAGTTAAAGATTTCCCAGTAATTGTTTCCATAGATGCAAAAGGAAATAGTTTATATGATAAAGTATACAATAAATCAAAAGAAGTTTATGAAGAATTGATCAAATAAATAATAATTTTTTCTAAAATTAAAAAAGAACAAGAAACATTTTAATAAAAACTATTAAACTATAACAAACATGCTTAAACTTAACCTTGAATTAGAAAAGTTGTATAAAGAAATTAAAAAAAGTAAACCTAATACTATCCTAATTCAACTTCCAGATGGACTTAAGCCAAGAGCCAAAGAAATCCAAGAACAAATTAAAACTAGATATCAAAATATTAAAATCACTTTCTGGGCAGGAGATTGTTATGGTGCATGCGATATCCCAAACGTTAAAGGTTTCGATTTATTTGTAGCGTTTGGCCACAGTGAATGGAGATAATCCCACGTATTTCAAAAATAAATAAAAAATCAAATATTAGAAAAAAATAAATAAACATAACAGATAATAATGTAAGAAATGTTAATTAAAAAATTAATGATTAAATATTAACCATTTCAATTTCAATGTTAAGACCTTCTGGGATTGGAACTCTCATAACTAACCTTAATGTTCGTTCATCGGTTCCGATTTCAATTAATCTCTTGTGAATACGCATTTCAAACCTTTCCCATGAAGCCTTACCTTCACCATCAGGTGATCGCCTAGTTGCTATTTTTAATTTCTTAGTAGGCAATGGGATTGGACCACGCATTTCAACACCAGTCTTATCAACGATTTCTTTTATACTACCGCATATCTTATTGATTTTATCAATTTCAGTTGATGCTAATTTTATTCTTGCTCTTTGTGCCATATTTTACTTTAACCTTATGATTAATATTTAACTTACCACATAATAATCATATTATTATGCTTACTAGCCAACTCAAGTTGTGACCTATTTAAAAATGTTTTGGAATCATGTAATAATTCCAAAGCCTAAAAATCTAAAAAAAGATTTTTGATGTTTTGTTATTAATAAAAATAAAAATAAAAATTCAAGAAAGAAACTTACATTTCTTTCTTAACTAAATCCATACACATACCTGCTGCTACAGTCACACCAGAATCTCTAATTGCGAATCTTGAGATTTGTGGAATTTCTGAGTTCTTCTCGATAACTAATGGTTGTACAGGTCTTAACCTAACAATAGCTGCATCACCATTTCGTAAAATATCTTTGTTCTCAGTAACTTCCTGACCAGTTGCAGGATTGATTTTCTTTACAATTTCTACAAACTGACATGCAACCTGTGCTGTGTGAATATGGAATACTGGAGTATAACCAACAGTAACAACACTTGGATGGTTCATGATAACAATCTGTGCAGTAAATTCAGTAGCTACAGTAGGTGCACTAGCTTGATGACCAATAACGTCTCCTCTTGCAAGATCTTTCTTACCAAAACCTCTTACGTTGAAACCTACGTTGTCACTAGGACCTGCTTGTTGGTGCATTTCGTGATGCATCTCAATAGATTTAACTTCACCAGGCACGCCTTTACCTTCTCTACCAGGTACAGCAATAACTTTGTCACCTACTTTCATAATACCAGTCTCTACTCTACCAACAGGTACTACACCAATACCAGTAATATTATATACATCCTGAACAGGTAATCTTAAAGGTAATTCAGTTGGCCTTTGTGGTGCATCAAATTTATCAATAGCCAGTAATAAAGTGTCACCAGTCCACCATGATAATTTTTCAGATTTATTAACAACATTATCTCCAACTAAAGATGCAATAGGTAAGAATCTTAGATCATCAACTTTCCAACCAGCTTGAGCTGCGTGTTTCTTAACTTCTTCAACTACAGCTTTGTATCTGTCTTCACTCCAGTCAACACCAGAAATGTCCATTTTGTTTACTGCAACAATTAACTGGCCAACACCAAAGATTTTTGATAATCTTAAATGCTCAATAGTTTGTGCGTTAACACCATCGTTAGCTGCTACAACTAAAACTGCACAATCTGCTTGTGATGCACCAGTAATCATGTTCTTGATAAAGTCTCTGTGACCAGGTGCGTCAATAATTGTAAAGTAATACTTATCAGTATCAAATCTTTTGTGAGCTAAATCAATAGTAACTCCCCTTTCTTGCTCTTCTTTTAAGTTATCCATAACGAATGCAAATTCAAATCCGCTTTTACCTAACTGTTGAGCTTTTTCCTTTAACTTTCTCATAGCTTGCTCGTCGACATTTCCTGAATCGAAAAGTAACCTTCCTACAGTTGTAGATTTACCATGATCTACGTGACCGACAAACACTAAGTTAATATGTTCTTTTTCTTTTGCCATATTTCAATCCTCCGATTAAATTTTAACAATAAACAAGATAATCTTCTTATTTATTATTCCTCTTTTGTTTTTGATTATGCCCCTCATTATTAGGACGATTATAACAAGTTTGTCATCTTCGCAACTTATTTATAAATATTTCGTTATTAATTTAAGGTTGAGATAATAAAAATAGACTAATTTAAACAAAAAAGAGCAAAAAAATAAGTTATTTTTTCCATTCCAAGATTTTCAAAACAACAAACAAACCAAATACCACATAAAATTTAGTTAAATTTCTAGTACTAACTAAACTAGAATGGACCAAAACTGCTAAAAATACAAGATATGATAAACATTGAATTTTTTTCCAATTTTTCTTCAACAATCTTAATGAATAATTATTAGAAGTTAACATAAAAATAATCACCCCTATTGAAGCAACTAAAGCAAAGAATAAATACGGTCTTGTATAAAGAGAATAATTAGATAAACTGGTCAAACCCAATAGAAATATTAATCCAACTGAATAAAATAAAAAGAGAATGAAGGGGGAAAAAAACAGGTATTTAAAAAAAAATGAAACTTCTTTCTGCAAGTGATAGAAAATCCCCTGATTAAAAACCACAATAGTTACTAATCCAATAATTCATTTCTTGAGCTAATTCAGGAGATATTTCTTGAGCCATTGGAATATAAAAATTTAAACAATCACCCACTTTTCTTTCAATTCCCCTTTTGCTTAATTGATTTAATGTTGTAATATTATGTAAAGTATCACATAATTTTACTAATTTAATATTTTCTGGAGCCACACTTAATCGATTTTTGTAATTTTCTGCACAGACATTCCGGGTCAAATAATTTACTCCTTCTGCAATCTCTTTTCCAAAAATAACCTTAACATCACTATAAGTTAAAGGAGTATCTTCAACAATATCATGTAACCATGCAATTGATAAAGTAACCTCATCTTTAATTCCAAATTTTTCTAAATATTTAACAACTGCATGAGGATGTACAATATAAGGGGTAACACCATTTTTCCTAAACTGTCCCTGATGATATTTAGTTGCATATTTCTGGGCTAATTCAACTTTCATTTTTCACACCTTATTTTATTAAACTCATTGGCACCCAACCTCTTTTTCTCACACTAAGGTCATATAACCTACCTGATCTTTCATAATCTCTTAACCTAACCTGAGATAACCAAATACCATTCCTTGATTCTTGAATTTCTTGATATAATCCATTGTCAACTCTAGCCATATGAGGTGTCCCACGAAGGTGCGAATATTCATCAGGGATATAATTTGTAGGCATTTTATCTTGATATTGTTTAATGAAAATTTGACAATCTGTTATTGTTAGATGAAGTGTCCCACCATCTGGCCTACAACCCCACCCCCGTTCAGACTCTTCCCAACCTTGTATTACCACAAGATTCTCTAAACTTTTTTGTTCATTTTCTTGGCTCATTTTTTGCACCCCCTAAGTACATTAAATAGTAGTCATTGAAAAAATAAATAATTTAAACTACAACAAGATAATTGTAATATAACACAATATTACAAAGGAAAATTTTAAATAAACAAACAACAAAACAAAAAATATGGAAAAAAAACTTACTGCCCAAGGACCAAGAGATAGAAAATCATATACTGTAACTTTACCAATTGAATGGATTAAAGAGCAAAAATTAAACAAATCAAAAATTGTCAATTTAAATATTGTTGGAAACAAGATTATCATTTCTGTTAATAAAGAGTTAAAAGACAGAGTCACCATCAGTACAGAAGATTATGACCATACCATTATTAAAGTCTTACAAGGATTATACAGGTCTGGAATTAATGAAATCAAAATCAAAATTATCAACAATGAAATTCTAGAAAAAATAATTAAGATAGTTGAACAAAGACTAATTGGTTATGAAATCATGGAACAAAGAAAAAATTACTTGATAATTAAAGACATAACTAAAGAATCAGAAGAAGAGTTTAAAACAATTTTTAGAAGAATTATTTTACTCTGTCTTGAACTGTCTGAATCTAAAGACTTAGTTCAAGTAAGAACATTAGATAGAAATATCAAAAAATTGAGTAATTACTGCCAAAGAATTCTGATTAAAAAAGGACATGACGAATTTACTAAAATCCCATTTTATTACCTAATGTTAGACCGATTAGAAAAATTAAGCGACGAATTTAATTGGTTAATGGAAACAGAGTATAAAAGTAATAAAAAGACAAATAAAACACAACAACCAACTAAACAAGAAATTATAAAATTGTTAAGAAAAAGTTATGAACTGTTTTACAAATTTAACGCCAAAAATTTTGAAATTTATCAAGAACAAACATACATATTAAAAAATAAATTAAAATTAGGAGATGAAATTGATAAAAAAAATTTACATTTACATAATTTAGCAAGGATAATTAATTCTTTGTATGGAGATATTTTCATCCTGAAGTATGATAATTTATTGTAATCTTCAATTTTATTTAAAAAAAACAGTTAAAATTAATAAGAAAAAATTAATTAAAAAAAAAATTAAGCCCCTAAAGAACCTTCACTTAAACCTTTTCTTTGTACAATCTTAGAGATAACTTTATCTTGTAATTCACCAGGCAATCTTTCAAACACTTGGTCTACTAAACTACTGTTACCACGACCACCAGTTGCACTTCTCAAATCGTTACTCCATCCGAAAAGTTCACCCACAGGCATCTTTGCTAAGATTACAGTAATGTCACCTTCTTGATCCATACTCAATAACTGGCCCCTTCTTGAAGAGATTAGTTTTGAAACTTCACCCATGTAATCGTTAGGTGCTTCAATCCTTGTAATTTGTAAAGGTTCATAAAGTACAGGAACTCCACTCATCATAGCCGCCCTAATACCTTCCCTTACTGCAGGATATAATTGTGCTGGGCCTCTGTGAATTGCATCTTCATGTAATTTACAGTCCATTAATGAAACTTTCATATTAACACAAGGTTCTTTTGCTAAAGGTCCAGCTTTGGTTACATCTGTAAACATTTCTAATACCATTTCCATGATTTCATTAATGTGTACAATACCCCTTGTTGAATCAACAAACATGTTACCATTAATTATTGCTTTAACCTTACTTGCAACTTTAGTATCCCATCCAGCTTCTTCTCTCAAGAAAGCAACTAATTCATTTTCTTTCTTTTTATATTTTCCAAGAGGAATCTTCTTCTCTTTAATTGCTTCAATAATAACTGGATCCAAAGGTTCAACTTTAAAATAAAGTCTATTGTGTTTGTTAGGTGATTTTCCTTCGGCTTCTTCACTCTCTCTTGTTACAGCTTCTCTGTAAACAACAATAGGGGGAGAAGTTTTTACATCTACACCTTTTTCACTTTTAATTCTATTTTCAATAATTTCTAAGTGTAGCTCACCCATACCATGCATTAAATGTTCACCTGTTTCTTCATTAATTTCAACTTTAATGGAAGGATCTTCTTTTTGAATTTGTCTTAACACTTCGATCAATTTTGGTAAATCTGCAGGTTTTTTAGCTTCAATAGCTTTACTAACAACAGGTTCAAAAATATGTGAAATTTTTTCAAATGCTTCCCCAGGACCATTAGAGGTAATTGTTTCTCCAGGATAACCACCTTTCATCCCACCAATACCAATAATATTACCAGCAGGCACATTATCTACAATTTCTCTTTTTGCACCATTATACACATAAACTTGCTGAATTCTTCCTGGTACATTAGCTACATTAAGGTAAACTTCTTCACCTTTCTTCATTGTTCCTGAAAATAATCTACCAGCCGCAATTTCCCCAGCTTGAGGATCAACAACAACTTTAGTAATTACAAAATATAATCTTCCATTAGGATCACAAGTGGTTAAACCCTTACCATCAGAACTTTCTAAATCTCCTTGCCAGATTTTAGGAACTCTATATTTTTGTGCGTCCACTGGGTTTGGGTGATGCCCAATTACCATATCAAGAACAACTTCATGTAATGGTGCTTTCTTTGCTAAAGCTTTCCACCCTTCATCGTCGTCGCCTTGGTATGCGTCGATAATATCTTTAAAACTAATTCCTTTCTTTTTCATGTAAGGCACACTTAAAGCCCAATTATGAAAAGCAGAACCAAAAGCCACAGAACCATCTTCAACCCTTGCAACCCATTCATCTTTAAATTCTTCAGGAACTAATCCCCTAATGATTTTGTTAACTTCAGTAATTTGTGCAATAAATCTTTGCTGCATTTGTTCAGGAGTTAATTGGAGTTCTTTGATTAATCGATCAACTTTATTGATGAATAAAATTGGTTTAACTTTTTCCCTAAGAGCTTGTCTTAATACAGTTTCTGTCTGAGGCATTGCACCTTCAGAAGCACACAATAAAGTAATTGCACCATCTACTGCTCTCATTGCTCTTGTTACGTCACCACCAAAATCTACGTGACCAGGAGTATCAATTAAGTTAATTAAAAACTCTTTGTCCCCTACTTGATGCACCATAGATACTGATGCAGAATCAATTGTGATCCCTCTTTCAGCTTCGTCATCATGAAAATCTAAGTTCCTTGCTTTACCTGCAAGTTCCTCACTCATCATACCTGCTCCCGCTAATAAATTATCTGAGAAAGTTGTTTTCCCATGGTCAATATGTGCACAGATAGCAATATTTCTAATCTGTTCAGGATTTTTCATAATCCTAGTTACTTTTTCAACCATCTTTTCAGCCATTTTAATTATACCTCACTTGTAATTTTTTTTATTAATTTTTAATCATTATTCACGAATATGAATCTCATGCACCGTTTTATAACTATGCAATTCTTCATCCTTAAACCATAATCCAACTTCTTGTTTTGCTTCTTCAACATTACCTGAAGCATGGATTAAATTTTTTATACCGATACCATTATTATCAGCATAACCATAACTCACATGTGCAAAATCCCCTCTAATAGTACCTGGTTGTGCAGATTTAGGTTCAGTAGATCCAACCATTTTTCTAACATTTTCAACAGCATTAATTCCTTCAACACACATTGCCATTACTGGGCCACGCGTCATGAATTCTAAAAGTACTTTTAGAACTTGCTCGCCTCTTCGTTCAGCAACATCAAAATAATGTTTTTTACCAAACTCTTTATCCATCCAAACCATCTTAGCTCCGATTACTTTGAAACCAGCATCTTCAAATCTAGAAATAATTCTTCCCATTAAACCCCTTTGCACTGCATCAGGTTTTAACAAAACTAAAGTTTTCTCAATCATTTTTAACCTCTCTTACCCTCTTTTGATTAATCATCATCTGTTTCATAATTATATGAATTGATTAGTTCAAAGAGTTGAACTTTTAATTACAACAATTGTTAAAAAAATAAAAAATTATTTTTTATGTTTATTTTTTTCATCATGGTAAGCTTTTGTCCACTTAATGTTCAAAGGTTTTCTTTTTAATTTTAACATATTCTTTTCACATTTCATTTTACAAAAATTTAATACTTTACCATTAGCATAAACAAAGATTTTACCAGTACCTCTTTCGATTCTGGTTCCGCAAAAACTACAACTTGCCATCTTTTAATTACCTTTTCTTTCCTCTTCTTCCGCCGCCTAATTTTTGGGCTTCAACTTCAGTATCAAGTAACATCAAGATATCTCCCACTCTTACAGGGCCTTTAACGTTCCTTCGCATAGCTTTATTTTTATCTCTTCCATCTAAAATTAATGCCATAACTTGAGTAAGTTCTCCCCTACTTCCAGCTCTTCCAACAATTTCTTTAACTTCTGCAGGATATGCATCTTGAAATCTTAATTCGCCATCTACTCTATTACCTTCACTTTTGCTACCTTTGCTTCCCTTTTCATCCTTTTTAAAAATTTTTTTGGCCATTTTTTATCACCAAAATTATTCCTGATTATTCTCATTAGCTAAAGATTCGATAATTGCTTTAGCATCACCTTCCTTAACGATAGCTACTGCTGACGTTGAAACAGGTATACCTGCTGCTGCACCAAGATCTTCTTTCTTAGAAATTTCCACACAAAGAACGTTCTTATCCTTACATAATAAAGGGAAGTGCATTACAATTTCTTTTGGACTAATGTCCCCAGCATAAACTACAAGTTTAGCTTCTCCTTTTTCTATAGCTTTAGTTGCCTCATTAGAACCCTTTCTAATTTTACCTGTGTTCCGAGCAATCTCCACTGCTTCCAATACTTTTGATTCATCAACCATTTTATTTGACCTCCTTTAACAGTCATTTAGTCATGCACAGAAAAAGCAATTAACTTTTTCTTGTGTTATTTTGACTTTAATTTACCGATGTATTTTTTACTAGTTTTCAGCTTATTTTAAGAAAGAGTATTTGAACGCCTCCTTAGTAAGCAACTAGCTCATTGGCAATATCCATTGAGAAATACAGTTTATTTATAAAAGTTACTAAGAATAATTTAAGATTACTTTCTAAACATAACCAGCCAAAAAATAACTAATTTACTAAAAAATACCGAAAAGTTTATAAATCACTACTTGAGAGGAACAACACAACAAACAAGAGGACACAAAAATGAATTTAAAAAGAATAATTTTAGTAGCACCTTTAGCAATTGGATGTGCTCAAGAGAAACCACAAGTGGCAGATTATAACTCCATTATCGCAGACCACAATCAAGAGAGTTACAAATGGACTGACGAAGAAGTTAGAACAATATTCGAAAATGACTTGCCATCAATGATTGAAGAAACTGAAGCAACATTAAGAGAATTTGACCCAGCCACTACAGAATATGGGGTTAATTGTTATGATAAAAATAACCCATCACTAGAATTAAATTATTTAACAGTTCAAAGTGAAAAACCAAGAGTACACATGAGCACATCTGGTAATCACAGGCTTGAAGTAAGTACAGACAATGACATGTCTGAAGCATTCTTATTATATACCATAATTAAAGATAGTAATATTGAAAATAAATTAGATTTTTTCAACAGATATGAGGGTATGGACCACGAAGAGATTGGAATAGATTTAGAATCATATGATCTTGAAGGTATTAATTATGAAGCACAAAGTGTACTTGATGCAATTCCAAAAATTGATAATCTTAATTGCCGTGATGTAATTTACATGGGTCTTGATGAATCTCATGATGGAATTTACACAAATAGATAGATTTTTATTATTTATTTTTTCCCTTTTTACATTCTTAACTTTCACAAACTTCTTAAACCCAACTAAGCACTAACTTTTCATTAAAATGAGAATGAGGTAAACATAATTAACTAAGGATTATTATAATAAATTAAGAGGTAATTAAGATGTGTGGAATTATTGCGTATTTAGGTGAAAGAGAAGCTTATCCAATTCTAGTAAAAGGATTAGAACGATTAGAATATAGAGGTTATGATTCTGCTGGGATTGCTATTCTGAAAGATAATTTTATCCAATTGAACAAAGTCGTAGGTAAAGTTAATAACTTAAAATCAACTACAATTAATGGAGATATTGGAATCTCCCATACCAGATGGGCAACCCATGGCATACCTAACGAAGCTAATGCACACCCACACCATAATGGAGATAGAAGTTTATTCTTAGTACATAATGGTATCATAGAAAATTATGTTAATTTGAAAAAAGAACTTATCAAAAGAGGATACCAATTTTATTCAGATACTGACACAGAAGTATTAACTAAACTTATTGATTATCATCATAAAAATTCTGCCAACCAAAATACCCTCAAGGCTATAAAAAATGCATTACATGAAGTTGTTGGCGCTTATGGATTAGTCTTAATTAATAAAAATGAAGAAAAAATTTACGCCGCACGTAAAGGAAGCCCATTAGTGTTAGGTATTGGCCAAAGAGAATTTTTTGTAGCTTCAGATCCTGCTGCATTTTTGGAACACACAAGAAGAGCATTATATTTAGAAGATGATGACATATTAGAAATTGACAGGAAGAATTTTCAAGTACATAACTTACATCAAGATTGTGATAAACTAAAAAGAAATGTTGACCACATTAAATGGAATTTGTCTAACATAGAAAAAAATGGTTATGAACATTTCATGTTAAAAGAAATCCATGAACAACCGGATACATTACGTAACTGCTTAGCAGGAAGAATTGATATGGAAAATCATGATAGTAAATTTACTGATAAATTACAACCAGAATTTGTAAAAAACCTTAACAAGATAATCATAGCGTCATGTGGAACATCATGGCACGCATCATTAGTAATTAAACATCTGATTGAAAAATATTCCAGAATTAAAGTAGATGTAGAATACGCTTCAGAATTCAGGTACAAAAATCCAATTATTAATAAAAATGATTTATTTGTAGCAATTTCCCAAAGCGGTGAAACTGCAGACACATTAGCAGCATTAAAAACTGCAAAAGAAAATGGATTGAGATGTTTTGGGATTGTTAATGTTGTTGGAAGTTCTATCTCAAGAGAAGTTGATTCCGGAAATTATATCAGAGCTGGATCAGAAATTGGAGTAGCATCAACTAAAGCGTTTACTGGCCAAGTTTTATGTGGGATATTGTTGATGGTACATTTAGGTAAGATTAAAGGAACCATTACAAACCAGACTGCTGAAAAAATATTGAACAATTTGAAAAACATTCCTGATTTAGTTAAACAAACTTTTGAGGAGGAAGAAAAAATAAAAGAAATTGCTAAATTTGTTGCTACAAAAAATAATTGTTTCTATTTAGGCAGAGGTCTTAACATCGCAACTGCATTAGAAGGTTCATTAAAACTTAAAGAAATTTCTTATATTCATAGTGAAGCATTTCCTGCAGGAGAATTGAAACATGGACCAATAGCATTAATTGAAGAAGGCATGCCCATAATTGTAATTGCTAATAAGAACGAAGGGATAGTATATGACAAGTTATTGAGTAATGTACAGGAGGTTAAATCTCGTAAAGGAAAAATTATTGTAATTGCAAATGATAATGATCGAGAAATTCAAGATAATGTTGGGGAAGATAGTTATGTCATAAGAGTTCCAGAAGTACCGGATTATTTACAAGCGATAATTAATTCTGTACCATTACAATTATTATCATATTACGTTGCTAAAGAAAGAGGTTGTGAAATTGATCAACCAAGAAATTTAGCTAAAAGTGTGACTGTGGAGTAATTTTTTTCAAAGTAAAATAACTTAGGAAAACATCAATAAGTTAATACTTACCTTTTTTCCATAATTGATTAAAGAAAGTTCTGAATGAAGTTGCTGTTTTCTCATTAACAATTAAAGTAGTATGAATTGGTTCATCATAATTCAAAATTAATACAACTTTGTTCCCAAATATATCTACTGTAACAGGAGTTATATCCTCAATAACCTTACATTTACAATTCTTTATCTTCTTAGTTTGTTCATAATGTCCGCCTCGATCAGAAAAAAGATATTTTATCTTTATATCATGGGCACTAATTTTCAAAGTCCACGTACGCCAAAACCTACTTATTCTTTCATCTTTTGAACTACTTATCCCCATAGCTAAAATTTCTGGATTTTGTTCAAGATATTTTGTTGCTTCATTTACTGCAGTCTTAAACCCTTTAAAACCCTTGTATATTACTGACCTTGGTTCTTCCAGATTTAAATTTCTAATCTTTTCAAGTTGAGGAAGTAAGTTTTTTAATACAACTTCTTGTTTATCAATCTCTTCTTTTTTTTCTTTTATCAAATAAACCATTTCCTCAGGAGGGGAAGCAGTAAAATGTTTAACATTATCAATCACAGATTCAGAAGCTAAACCTTTATTTTTTAAAGACTCTAAAATTTCATAAATTTTACCAGAATTTAAACCTGAATCCTTAAGGATTTTCCCAGTTTTACTGGTACCTAATTTCAATAATGAAATATACACTAAACTCTCATTCTTTGTTAAACCTAAAAATTCTAATTTTTTGTAATCCATAAATAAATAAAAACCCTTACATATTTAAATCTTACTCTACACTGAGAGGGAGATAATGTTTAAATAAAAACAGATTAACTATTGAGTAGGAGTCAAAATGTTGGTCAGAAAATATGAATTTTGACAAAAACCCAGGAGATAAGATATGAAAGAGAGATATGTATTAACAGACATAATGGGAACAACAACACCGACTAGTTTTTTGAAAACTTTAATGATGGATTTTATTCAAAATGGTTCAGAATATTTAACTTCTGCAACACCTGAAGCGATAAAATTAATTGATTCCATTAAAGAAGAACAAGAACTTACAACTGGAAAACAAGCAATTGAATATGTTGCAAACCAATTAATGAAGCGTAATTTAAGAACTGATTTTTTAGAACTAATTGGTTTTGTTAATGTTGAAGGTTACCAAACAGGAAGGTTATCTGGAGAAGTTTTTAATGATGTCCCAGTAGCATTTCAAAACTGGAAAGATAATGGCAAAGGAATTTTCATTTATTCAAATGGTAGTGCAGAATCTCAGAAAGAATTGTATCAATCAAGTAACAAAGGAGATTTAACTGGACTAATTAATGGATATTTTGACACCAACATTGTGGGAGATAAAAGTAAAAAAGACAGTTACCTTATAATTGCAGATAAGGTTCAAGAAGCACCGAAGAGAATATTATTCATTTCTGATGTATTACCAGAATTAGATGCTGCTGACTCTGCAGGATATAATGTAAAGCTAGTTGTTAGACCAGGAAATAAATCTGTAACAGAGAATGATTACAAAATTGTAACTTCATTCACTGAATTGTAAGCAATATAGATAGTAAAATACTTATTTTTTTTATTTATTTTTTGAAAATACAATTGACAAAAGTTATTTAAAAAAAGAGAACAGAGATATAAAAAATGAAAGATGCAAATTATTACTTAACAAAAAATGGGATACTTAAACCAGTTGTTACTAGAAAATATACCACATTAATGTCTGACTTATTCATGACAAGTTATGCTGAATTAGTACATTATAAAAAACTTTTTTTTGTAGATTATTATAATAGAACTGGTTACTTGGATGGAAAATATTATTATGGAAAAGAAGCAGCTATTTTTGGAGATGTAATAATTACTGAAGAAGATAAGGAAGATGGATTCATTATGAAAGTATTTTCTACAATTTATGATTATGGTGAAAAACTTCTTTCTTTCTCAGAAGAATTAAAAGTAACTGATCACTCGATTAAAACAACAAAAGAATTAGTAGATGAATTTAAGAGATTCTCTGAAATGTATATAACCTATTCAATATCTCTGATGGGCTACAACATCCAATTTCCAATTGAAAAAAGATTAAAAGAGATTGTTAAAAATAGTAAAAACCCTAATGAAAATTTAAGTATCTTATCATTCCCAAAAAAAGATAACTTTGCAACATTAGAACAATATAATTTATTTAAAATAGGTTCTTTAATCAGGGAACAAAACATTTGTAAATTTGAAGAACTTAATGTCCCAATTCTAGAAAAAATTCAACAACACATTAAAAAATTTGGTTGGATTAACACTAGGGGAGGTCAAGCAGACCCTTGGAATGAAGAAGAAATTTTTGAGAGAATTATCCACATTGAAGGAAATTTTTCACAAAAACTGATTGAATTCAAAAACCATAAAATAGAATCTCAAGAAAAAACTGAAAAACTTCTCAAAGAATTAAATGCAGATGAGAATACAATTAAACTAGTAGAAATTGCTAAAGAACTAGTTTATTTTAGAACTTATAGATCTGATTACTTGACTAAAATATTCTCTAACATTAAACCCCTTTTAGAAGAAATTGCTAAAAGAAGAAATTTGACTTACAAAGAGATATTATATTTGAGAATAGAAGAGATTATTAAAGAGATTATTGTAGAAAAAGAAGAGATTGAAAGAAGAACAATTAATTATGTCCTTATGACTTTAGAACCAAAAAAGATAGTATTTAGTTCAGATCCTAAAATAATAAAAGAAATAAAAGACAAATACTGTGAAGATCCAAAACCAACTTCCGAAGTCAAAGGAAGAAGTGCATTTATTGGACATGGCAAAATTAAAGGCAGAGTGAAAATTGTAATAAATAAATCTGATTTAATTAAAATTGATACTGGGGATATAATGGTTTCTCCAATGACAACCCCAGATTTTGTTATGGCTATGGAAAAAGCAGCAGCTTTCATAACAGATGAGGGTGGAATTACCTGCCATGCTGCAATTGTAGCAAGAGAAATGAAAAAGCCATGCATTGTTGGAACTCAAACTGCAACATTATCTCTTAAAGATAATGATTTAGTTGAAGTAGATGCAGAAAAAGGGATTGTTACAATTCTTAAAAGAGATTAGGGGGGTGCTTATTATGTTAAAATTTGATGCACATACCCACCCAATTGGAAATCAAATAATCAAAGAATCAATTTTATCTACTGAACAAAAAGAATCTATTGAGAATTATAAAAAGAGAAATAACATGCCACTAGGTGATCCAAAAGATATCGCCACCCTAATTGAATCATCCCACCTTGATCGTGCAATAGTTCTTGCAAGTGATAAACCTTATGATGGATCAAAGGTACACATAGAAATTCCTAACGAATTAGTTTTAAAATTATGTTCAAATCACCCTGAATTACTTGTAGCAGTTTCAATTAATCCTACAAAGCCAAATGCGGCTGAATATTTAGACACTTTAATGGAAAAGGATATAGAAAGAAAAATTGCAGCTTGTAAATGGGTTCCAAACAGTTTAATGTTTGACCCATCTAACAAAGAACACATCAATTTTTATCGTAGATTAGCATTTTGGAATTTGCCAGTAATCACCCATACTGGGAATCAACACTTTTGTTATAACCCAAATCAATCTTATGGTGATCCTGAATTATTAAAAACTCCTTTAGAAGAAGGAGTAAGGATCATAGGAGCACATTGTGGGGCTGATACAGGAAATGAAAGATATTTTGATAATTTTGTTCAAATGTTAAAACAATATGAAAACCTTTATACTGACACAAGTGCAATGATTGGAACAACTAGAAAACCAGAACAATTAATCTACCTTTTTTCAAGAAAAGATTTACACCACAAATTAATCCATGGCAGTGATTTTCCAGTAAGGCCCAAATTAAAGGCCCTGAAAAATATTCTTCCAGAAGAGATTATTTACGATTTATCCCTAATTGAAGAAAATCCAATTCAACAAGACTATTTATGTAAAATTGCTGTTGGTGCACCAGAATCTTGTTTCTCAAATTTTGAAAGATTGTACAATCAAATAAAACGAAACTAACTATTTAAAAAAACACAGACGCAGTTATTTCAATGGATAACTAAAGTTAGGATTTACTTTTTTTATTCTTGTAACTAAAGAGTCTTCAGGATCCAATCCAATAATACCATAAAAATGAGACAATCTTCTCAAATTCTTGTCCACCCTAGCTTGCCTTGTTGGAGATATGCTATGCCAAAACTCACCCTTAGTATAATCACCAATAGTAACTCTTGCTAAATGTACCGAAACTCCTTCAACTTCAGCAAGTTGTTTAGTAATTTCCAATCGGTTATACTTTTCAAGTAACTTAACTAAATCCGAACCAACTTCTTCACATATCCTTTTGTATTCAATCTCATCATCAGAAAGAGTTGGTTTTAAAGATGCAGCATACCCCTTATAACTATTCCTTTCCCTAGTATAATCCCTTACCATGAATTATTATTTTACTGTCTGATTTTTAAAAGTTTAGAATGAAAAATGTTATTGTTATTACCATTATTACAGATTTAACATACCAAACTTACCATCTAACTTCCGGCCCAACTCAATTAAATACTCTTTACCAAACTTATGATTGGTTAAATCTTGCAAACAAAATTCTGGTAATTCTTCTAAAGAGAGATTCATTGCAGCAATTCCTAAAGAGATAGATGCAACACTATCTGTATCTCCGCCAAGTAAAACAGATTCTTTTAATACATCCGAAAGAACTTGATAATTATTCAAGATGTACATAACTGCCCCAGTAGTTTTCATCGCATTACAAGGCACACCCAGTTTAGGATTATCTTTATTCAACAAGATAGAAAGGTCAGAATCTTTAGTTAGTTTAGATACTTCTTGCAAATAAGAATGAAATATTGGAAAATCTTGTACAAATGGTAAAACATAATCAAAAACATTAATGTAACTTTCTTTATCATTAAGATATAAGTTAGATAATAATGCTACTGAAATTGAAGAAGCAATCGCTTGAGGGGTATTATGAGTTAATTTAGCATTAACAGTTGCATAATCCATCAACATTTTTTTATCTTCAATTAATCCTAAAGGTACAGACCTCATTGCGGCACCATTTCTTTTGGATGAAGGATTTAATCTTTCTAACATTTCACTACCAGAATTGATAGAATCTAAAAAATCTTGAAACCTAGAAGAATAACCCACAATCTGGTCACGTTTGTAACAATTAACAAAATTATCTGCTAAATTTTGAGAATTAAATTCTTTATCGCTTAATAGAAGTTCACATACACCAATCGACATTTGAGTATCATCAGTATACATACCTGATTGATGATTATGTTTTGGATTAGGGTGAGATTGATATTTTGTAAAATTAAATTCATTTCTTAAAGATAAACCATTTTTTTCAATAAATTCATAACCCGCACCATAAGCATCACCAATAGCTATTCCAAGAAGCATCTTTTGAAATTTGTTAAAAGCCATATATAAAAAACATCATAAAATTTCAAACATAAAAAGATTATGGCACTATGATATAGATTGTAAAGAAAATATGTTTTTAGAAAAATTCAACATAAGTGTTCAATCTGTAATGGAAAATTTCTTTTTGCAATCAAATAACCTGACACTAAATTAAAACCCAATGAATCAAATCTTTTCAAATAATCAGCCATACTTATCTTTTTAGAATTAGCAGCTTTCAATAAATAATGAAGATTATTTACTTGGATTTCTTGTCTTTTAATTGCATGTTTTCCCAAACCCTTAACTTCACCGGTGTCAGGATTATAAGCCAAAGATTGAACAGTAGTTGGATTTTGAATCAGAACTGAATTGATACCAGGAGATTTAAATTTAAATTTTTTCCAACTATTAAAAGGCACACAATCAAAATCAGTTTCAGGAGTTCTAATTTTAGGATTACCATAACTGTTTCTCACCATGTAATAACCTTCTGGTAAAACAATGTCATTTTTTATAGTATCACAAACAAAATCAAAATCTGTCAAAGGTTGTTCTCGCTCATACATAATTTCTACAAGAGGTCTAAATACACTCCCTCCCACTAACCAATGTTCCCCAGCCATAATCTGTTTAGCCACAGAATAAATATCCTGGAATCTTTCATCTAACTGCATTCTTTCATGGTACAATTTTACTGCTTGACCAAAATCCATATAAATTTTCAGAGAAAGGCATATTTATAAAATTAATTCAATAAATTTGTAGATAAATAAATTTAACCAAGATATCTTTCTGGCAACAATCCACATTGACTCATTAAAACATCATGATACTTTTGAAAAGCTTCTTTAACTTCTGGAAGAACTACTTTTTTTTCCCAATCAATTTTAGCTTTTCTGACATTATCTTGCATTAGTTCATGATAATCAGCCCCATTATTTTCATACCACCATAGATAAAAAAAAGGGCCAACTAAATGAGACGCACCATCAGCTGAAGAAATGATTTTTACTTCTAAAGGAGAATGTTCTAACTCACTTTTATTGTCCATAATTTTAACATAAGATATTGCTTTATTAACAATATTCTCAGGAAAACCTAATTCTTGTAATTTATCTTTCCCAGAAGTAAGAGTTTTATCGTATTGATTATCAAAATCCAATATTTTCCCATAATCATGTAACCACACTAAAATCTTTACCAAGTCTCGATCAGCTGAGGTATATTTATCACATAATTCCATTGCAATTTTTTCTACAATGTTTAAATGATAATTAACAAACCATTTATGATGAATAAAATTAGAATCATTAGATGCATTAATAACTTCTTTTTTAAATTTAGATATTAATTTTTCCATATGTTAGAATTAATTAAGAGATTATTTAAATTTAATTAATCTAAAAAAGAGATTATCAACAATATTCCAAAACATTTTTAAGCCAACTAGTTTCAAGAAAATAAGAATTTAGTTAAAATAAAAATGAATCAAAACAAAATAAAACACTTAATCGGAATTTCATTATGTTCATTAGTTTTAACTTACCCTTCAACAATTAATCCATCTCCAAACTTAGATCCAGAAATTCTTAATTGTTACAAAATTTCACAAGAAGATATTGAAGAGATTAAACAAGAAAAATATTCATTGTTATTAATTTACAATTCTAACCCAGGTCCTGGTTCAGTAAATAATAATCAAGCAAGCTTAGCAGCTTTCACATCATTCAGTAGAAATACCCAAAATGAAAGAGAGAACAACACCTACTTATTTGATTATAATGAATTAGAACATGGGGAACAATTTATCCAAAATGAATTTAACATACATAACCCACCAGCATTAATTTTTTATTGTGATGGGGAATTATTCAGAACTTACCAAGGGATTCCTTTAAATTATGGAGATACTGATTGGGTAGCAGCAGGTTTAGAGAAAGGTTATGAGGTATATTTGAAAAAATGTGAAAAAAAGATGAAGAAAAAAAGAAATAATTAAAACTCACAAAAAGATATATTCTCAACAATACAAAAAAAATATAAAGCATTCTTATGAACTTACTTAACATATGAATTTTACCAGAAATATTACAAGAATTAAAAGTGCTTGGCCACGAATGTTACAATTATATATTTCTAGTTTGATTATATACTACATTGGACTCCTGATTATTCGTAATGTTTCACATTATCAAAATATGTTAAGCGTTGCCACACAAAATACATTTGTTTGGTTTTTTATGATATACCTTATTATTTCACCGTTATATTACATTTCATTCACCATAAAAGATTCAGTGAATAAACCATTTATTCTAATCAGAGCAATATTAAGAATTTTTACAACACGCAAATTTTTCAAACAAAAAAGTGAACGTACTGCATTCTTGTTTATGGTTGTAAAAATATTTTTCTTGCCAATGATGATTAACTTCTTCTTTAGTAACGCAGGACATTTACTTTACCTTAAAGATAATTTTTCATGGTACCCGTTCATTTTTACATTTATGTTTACTTTAGACACTTTAATATTCTCATTTGGTTACAGTTTTGAATTTAAAAGTTTGAAAAATGTTGTTAAGTCGGTTGAACCAACCTTGTTTGGTTGGGCAGTAGCAGTTGCTTGTTATCCGCCATTCAATTGGTGGGTTGGAAATTATGTCCCCTGGGGCGCAAACGATTACGCTACATTCTGGAGCCCAACCTGGACATTAGCACTAAGAATAATCATAGTTGTACTACTTTCAATTTATGTTGTGGCAAGTTTATCGTTAGGAGCAAAAGCTTCTAACTTAACTAATAGAGGAATCGTTACAAAATTTCCTTATTCAGTTGTAAGGCATCCAGCATATATCAGCAAAAATTTAATCTGGTGGCTAACACTGTTACCAGTAATGTCTTGGGCATTTTTCTGGGGAATGACCGTATGGTCAGTGATATACTTTTTCCGAGCAGTTACCGAAGAACGACATTTAAGAAAAGATCCAGATTATCGAGAGTATTGCAAGAGAGTAAGGTATAGGTTTATTCCTGGTATTTATTGAAATTTGGCAATAAATATTTTTCAGTAAAATTAACTACTGCGTTTTGTTGTTTATCTTGCCAATGAACTGCTTCAAAAGTAAATGAATCCAATTTAGGATGAGATTTATTTTGATCATTAAGATACCACATATTACCCCACATATTTGCCAACCGGATTATTGACTCACACTCATAACCAAATAATTGTGAACTCACTTGTTTTGAATTAGAAACAATTTCACTAAACCCTTGAATTTCTTTACCAATCAAAAAATCAATTAATTGAAAACCATCTAACATTCTTAAAGAAAAACCAATATTTTTACACGATTTTTTATATCCAATTAACAAGTTTGCAACATCACTATAAAGGTCACCTGAATCATCAAAATACCTTTTCTTAATTTCTCTTTGATTTTCTTCTGAAGGATTAAAATTAGATTCAAAAACACCATAAATTTCTGGATCATCTTTCTTGGCTAAATCTAAACTAGATTTCATCAAATTAAAATTATTCTCCCTAGAGTGGGGCACTACACATAAACCAGTCTTATTTAAATTTGAATAAGCATGAAAGCTGTGTAAATCAACATACATATTTGCATTAGAAACCCTTATCAAATCACCTGAAACAGAAGTCCATTGAGCAATATTTTCAAATATCCCACAAATTGAAGGAGGAAATTTACAACCAACATGTTGTGATTTAAAAATTGAAAGTTTAATAAGATCTTCACGAGAAAGGGTTTGTAAATATCCTAAAGAAGTTTCACCAACCTTATCAATCTTTGCTACTGCTAATCCATCATACAACCACAATCTTCCTTGTCGAGCACAATCTATACCTTGAAATATTTGGTCAGGATCTTTTTGACCATACCTTGCAATTAATTTATCTGCAACTGAATAAGAAAAATCATTTTCCCTTACATGTGTTCCTGCAACAATTAAAATCCTTTTATCAACCACAAGTGTAAATTTGTTGGAAATTTTATAAAAATTACTATAAGATCATTATTTTTAAGAAATTTTAAAATAATAAAAAGAAAAAAAGAAAAATCAAACTTTATTCCGCTTCTGCTAAAGCTGCTTCGATTGCTGTTTCAAAAGTACTGTATGGTTGTGCCCCTTTAATTAATTCACCATTAACTAAAAATGCGGGTGTTCCAGTAATTCCTTTACTAGAAGCCATGCCTTTATCACTGTTAATCCAATCAATATATTCTCTTGAATCTAAACACTCATCAAACTCATCAATGTCAAGATCTAATTCTTCAGCTAAAGTATCTAAATAAGAACTACTTAGTAAATTTTGATTTTCAAATAAACCATCATGATATTCCCAGAACATTCCTTGTTCACCAGCACATAATGATGCTAAAGCTGCACCTTCTGCATTAGCATGAAAACTTAATGGTAAATGTCTAAACTCAATTTTTACTTGACCAGTTTCAACATAATTAGTTTCAATTTCTTTCATTGTAGTCCAACCTCTTGCACAGTAAGGACATTCAAAATCAGAGAATTCAATTATAGTTACTGGTGCATCAGCATCACCTTTGTAATAACCATTATCCTCAACACCACCAGAATTATCAGTGATTACTTCAAAAACTCCTGCCCCAGTCAAACCAGCTCCGCCAAAATCAGAAAAATCTGGTGCTGCCACAATCCAAACTAATGCTATTGCTAAACCAATAATTGCAAATGTTTTAATTTTTTCTTTCATTAAGATACACCTCTTGTTTTAATGTTTGATTTACAATTGTTACATATTTCAATTAAAATAAAGTAATAATATGCTAATACTTGCCATAATTCATTATTCCTTTTTATTTATTTCTATATTAAGGAACATTATTTAGAATATAAACTGATAATTAAGTAGATTAATTTATTTACATTAAAAATTTCAAATATAAAAAATCAGAATTAATAAAATAAAAAATAAAATAAATATTCACTTAAAAGTCATCATCAGGATGTTTCTTACCATGTTTATGCATTATAAAATAAACTCCAACACCAACAGTTATTGCTGCCAACACTAAAATCATAAACATGTAATAATTATTCCAAAATTCTTTAACTTCAACAAACATTGCATTTAACTTAGCACCTTCAGATTCAGTGGAAGGTTCTTGCACATTAGATTCTTCAGCTACAACTTCTTCAACACCAACCTCTTCACCTAACAATTCATCCATTAATTCTTCTTCCTCTTCTTCCACCGCAACAATGCTATTAGTAGCAGTAGTAGGTACTAAGTCACTTGTACTTTTTACAGTCACATATGCAGATAATCCAGTGTAATTAATAGTTCCGACTGTAGCTTTGATATCATAATCTTCATCACTATCAACATTGAACTTACCTGAACTTCCTGTAGACACTGTAATTTCTGAGTCATCAATACTTAACCTAACACTGTTCAAACTAACTTCTGAAAGAGATAAGTAATAAACTGTTTCACTTATTGTTACTTTAAACCTGTCACCAACACCTAATTCTTTAGTAAAACCTGCACTGAACTCGTCTGTGTCAACAATGTAAGTACTTCCGCCACCGGAACCACCACCGCCACCTGCAGCTGCACCGCCACTAGAACCACTACTAGAAGAACTAGAAGAAGAACTAGATGAACTACTTCCAGTTGCACCTAAATACGCGGAGAAGCCCAGGTCCGAAGGTACTGTAAACTCTGTACAAGCATCTGCAGTGTTGTAAGTTGGCCCACTAATTACATAACTAGTTACATCAGTACAAACATCAACACTAGGAGTTACACCATCAGCACAGTGGTACAAAGTATCATGATTACCTGGCACACAGATAGTTATTTCATCAGCCATAAAGTCACCCTGAATTTCTTCCCACTTATCAGTTGCCATACCAACATAATCCACACCTTCAAGGAAATCAGAATCATTTAATTCAGCATTAATTGAACCTGCAGGATTACCACTACCCATGGTTATTGACCAACCATCACCTTCAAGTTCAATATCCATGTCATCTTTGTCTTGGTAACTAACCTTCTTACCAGCATTTTCACCACAATTTTGTTCATTAATAACTCCACCTGTACCTGTCTTAAATGATTTGTCATCTCCTTCTAAGTTCACATTGATAATATAACTACAAGCGTCTCCACATGCTGCCAAGTTAGCTTCAGTAGTAAAATTCCAACATGCAGTTAGACCACAAGGATTACCTGCTTTATCACAAACTTTCAACTTATAGTAATAATTTGTAGCATTTGTTAAGTTGTACCCAATAAAGTTCTCGTCAATTGGACCTTCGTGCCACATTTTATATGCTGGAACTGCCGAATCAGTAATCCCAATATCATAAACCGTTGCGTTTAAAGTTTCACAAGTAACATTTTCACCATAGAACAATAAAGTTCCATTTGCTGGTTCTGAAGTATCATATGTAATGTAAGCTGCATCAACATATTCAACAACTTTCTTAGTACTTACTGTTGCCATAGTTGTATCATTTACAAAAGTAAAGTCCAAAATACTTCCACCACAAATTGGTTTTGGTGCACAATCAATGTCATTACAATCAATATCATTATCCCCATCATTATCAATAGTATCGTCACAATCTTCCATACCTGATGAACCTTGCATTACAAATTTACAATCTGGATCCATTGAAGGTAGTAAACCATCACCATCACTATCACTAAATCCCCAACAATCTTCTTTCATGATATCTACTGAACCAGGAGTGTAAGTTCCAGAAGCGGAATCAAAATAAGTTACTCCATCACTCAGATTAATTATACCTATTACAATGTCAATGTCAACACCAGGAGTCCATTTGCCTGAATCTTCTAAATCTTCTTTATCAAACATTAACACTGGACCACCAGCTTCACTACAAGAGATACCAGGATCAGTTGTCACATAAACATCAGAATTAACCCAAACACTATCTGAACATTTTTTCATATCTGTTTCAATCCCACTTATAGTATACTCCACTATTCCTTTAAGATCAAACCCTGTTCCTTGCCCATTACTTCTAGTACAACCACCTGTATCTACTCCATCACTGTTTAAGTAAACAACAAACTTAGATGGCATTTCTCCATCACCTTCATCAACACTACCTGTTTGTTGGTTAACTATCCACTCACCTTTACACATCACAGAATCTTCAAGGCCAACTACAAAAGCTCCAACACTAAATACTGCTGGATCATCTTTCACACCAAATCCACAAAAGTCAGTATGATTTGATATGCCTGTTTCTGGACAAGTATCAGTAGAAACTTCTACAGGAGGTGAATCCATTTTTGCAAACATCATTGCATCTTTTTTAGAATTACACCAACCAGTCATTTCTGTACAACCAGATATGTCACCACAAGTTTGGCTAAGGACAGTACTATTATACTCACAAGTGTTCAAACAAACTTCTACTAATCCACCAAATAAACTTGCCCAATTACAACCTGAAACTGCACCACAAGCACCTGAAGTATCAAACAGATAACATTCATCTATCTTATTAGCACAGAATCCACTACCACTCCATTCATCATCAACCCAAACACAACTTGAATTGGCATCACAATTAGTTTCTCCAAAATAAGTCGTTTCACAATCAAATGGTAAAGAACTGAAGTCTACTTCACAACCACCACCAAAACTTGCTGATTCCCAAAGACAAGCTGATTGTCCTTCACATCCAGATTGATCATTGTCAAAACTCCAACAATCTTGACCCATTGTTATGTTAGGTTCACACCAACCAGATTTATAATTACACTTATTATTAGTTCCACAAGAATTTTCGTCTAAAGAAAAACATTTTGGTTCACACCAACCACCATTAGGTGCATTAGTATCCTTTTCCCATTTACAATAAGGTTTATTATCGTTAGTTTCACATTCAGACTGACTAGTAATATCCGAATTCTGGCACAATGAAAACATTTTAAATTCACAGAAGCCACCTTGCGGATTATTCTGATCAACTATCCATGCACAATCTGCGTTACCAGTACAACCACCTTGACCTTTTCCGAAACAACTATCTGCTAAAGTAAAGTTAATATCACACCAACCACCACCAGAGCTTTGGTCTTGCCAACTACAAGCACCACTTTGGTTATTACAAGCTGTTTGACTATTATCATATTGCCAACAAGTTTCCCAGACAGTACCACACCAAGATCCACCCCATGGATCTGTATTTAGATTACAGGAATTACCATAATCATCAGTACTTCCAGCACAATTATCATTGGTGAATTTCCAACAATTAGCCATTCCATTACCCATGTCACATTCAGGTTCGAACATACATTCTGAATCTTCACAATCTACCATTCCATTGTTATCATTGTCTATACCATCAAAACAAAGCTCTCCATTGAAATTTGCTGGTTTACAAACTTTCCCGTTTTCATCCCAGTCACATTTACCTGCTTCGCCTAAACCATAACTGGTACATTCATCTTCAGAACATTCCCCACATTTTTCACTACAAGTTTTTTCATTCTCTTTAATACAAGAGCCTTGCGAAATGTTTGCCAAATTTGTAGCCCATTTACAATCTTGTTGACTTTCTAAACAAGCAATTTTTTGTTCGTTTTTCCCAGTACTAGTATCATCTTCTATGTCATTACATGATGAACATTTACTATCACATCCACCAGAAGTGGCAATAGCAGTACTGAAATCACAATAACCAAATCCATTAACTGCAGCACTATCAGTTTCCCATTCACAATTTGCTGAAGAACCTTCACATGATTCTTGAGCTACTGTTGCAGTATCCCAAGCGGAACCATTGTTTTGATATTCACATGCCCAACAAGATTGTGCACAAAATTTTGTCCCAGTACCTGTTGCTTGTTCACACCAACAATCGTTCCTGAGCATATCATCTGAACCATTGGATAAAGTCCCCATATCGTCACAATAATTTTCACAAACCCATGCACCACCAATCGCTTCACAAGTTTTCTGAGTACCCGCATCTTTAAATCCTTCAACTGCAAGATCACTTTTGAACTGACAATCTTCATTAGTACTATCCCATTCACATGGCATCAACCAAGGCCAACCTGAAATTTGTCCACATAAGTCTTGACTATCAATGGAATTATAATCTTCACAGAAGTATGCACCGATTGGAGGATCTTCTAAATTATCATAACATTGTTTACCAGTATAACTAGTCGTACAATTACCATTCCTCCATTCGCAACAAGTTCCTAAGGCGGGAATATCCGTACAGATTGTTTTATTAGTTATGTTCTCACATTGAATGTTAGCACTTTCTAAGCTCGCAAGATTATCACATTGACTAGTAGTTGAATTCCAACTACATATTGAGATATTACCACATAATGCTTCTTCCTGATCAAACAACCAACATTGTGGATTAAACATTGTGAAATCTTCATTATCGTAATCTAACCCAACTACATTTTCAGGATTTTTACAAGTATCATCATTATGATCCCAAATACACCAATTTGTATCTTGACAATCTTTCTTTTTACCATCATTATCTGAACATGCTCCTCCTGATTGGTCACACCAACCATTATTATAATTACAAGTTAAATTATACTCCGACAACGCAGTTACAGTACAACCAGTTTCATCTCCATCATATAACCAACATGCAATTTGTTCACACCAAGGATCATCCCAAACACAACCACTTTGAGCTTGACAGGTACTTGAGTTAGTATAATCAAATGACCAACAGTTAACTTCTTCACACCAACCCCAATTGTCAACTTTCCAATTAAATCCTGCAGTTACACAAGTTTCATTAGTATCAAATTCCCAAGATCCTTTTTCATAACAGTAATCATACTGAGCGTTCCAAGAACAGTTTGCAGTCAAACAAGTACCATTAGTTGAATAATCCCAACAACTTTCTTCGTAACAGTAACCCCAAGATCCTGCATCCCAATTACAATCACTATCTGCTTCACACACAGTTTCATTTCCTAATACCCAACAACCCTCTTGATAACAATAATCCCAAGTAGAATCCCAAGCACAGTTACCTATTCCACTAGCATCAGCATTACAAGCAATGGAATCAGCATAATCCCAACAACCTACTTGCTTACACCAAGCGTTATCATCCCAGAAACAATCACTATCTGCTGAACAAGAAGAATTATCTTGTTTATTCCAACAACCATCTTCAAAACAGTAACTTCCCGAATCGTCCCAATTACATTTTTCTATCGCTAAACAGGTATCATTAGTTGAATAATCCCAACATCCTTTTTCATAACAGTAATCGTATTGAACATTCCAATCACACAATGCTGAAGAATTACAATCACTGATAGTATCGTAATTCCAACAACCTAAATCAAAACACCAACCATTATCTTCCCATTCACAACTAGTTGCTTCAGTACAATCTCCTTCAGTACCATAATTCCAACAACCTTCTTTATAACAGTAGTTCCAATCTTCGTTCCATACACAACTTCCTATTCCACTAGTATCGGCATCACAACCACTTTCAGTTGAATATTCCCAACAACCTTCTTCATAACAATAATCATTTTGTTCATTCCATGTACAACCTAATGTACTTGCCCTATTACAATCTAAACTATTATTATTTGTCCAACAACCTTCTTCATAACAATAATCCCATGTAGAATCCCAAGCACAATTATCTAATCCATCTGCATCACTAGTACATTCTGATTCTGTCCAATAATCCCAACAGCCAGGTTCTTTACAATAACCCCATTCTTCCCAACCACATTCATCACTTTCAGTACATTCAGAATCACCACAACATTCACTTCGTTCATCATTTGCCCAACAACCTAATTCATAACAATAACCAGTCCAACTACAATTATTTTCTTTACAAGATGATTCGTCTGAATTAGTCCAACAACTTAAAGAATAATCTCCAGTACAATAACTGTTCCAATCACAACTACTATCTGCCACACAAGTCGTATTGTCTTCATAATTCCAACATGCCTGTTCTTTACAAGTGTAATAAGAATCCATTTCACAGCCATCTGCCGCATTACAAGCAGTTGCATTATCCCAATAGTTCCAACAACCTTCCTGACTACAACTATAGCCGTTCCAATAACAACCTAAACTTTCATTATATTTTTCGCATGAAGTTTCTGTTGAAAAATCATAACAACTTTTTTCACCACAATAATTCCATTCGGCATTCCACTGACAACCATCACCGCCATTTTCTCCACAATCTTTTTCAGAATCATAATTCCAACAACCTTCTTCTTCACACCAACCTGATCCTTCCCATTCACAACTGTTTGATGTACATGCAGTTTCATTGTTATAATCCCAACAACCTTCTTCTTCACACCAACCATTATTATTCCATTCACAGTCAGAATCTAAATCACAAGAACCTTCACTATTATAACTCCAACAACTTGGTTGGTAACAGTTCCAGCCATCCCATAAACAACCACTTACATCTAAACAAGTTTCATTAGTAGAATATTCCCAACAACCAACTTCATAACAATAACTTCCAGATTCGTCCCAAGAACAACTTAAACTAGATGATTCACATCCAGATTGATCATAATAATTCCAACATCGTTCTTCCTCACACCAACCTTGATTATCTAACCACACACAATCCTCGCCAGTATTACAAGCAGATTCGCCATTCAAACTCCAACAGCCAGATTCTTCACACCAACCCCCATTAGAGTTCCACTCATCAACATTCCAAGTACAATCAGCTGATTCACAAGAGGATTGAGAAGAATAATCCCAACAGCCTACCATAGAACAAACACCCCATTCGCAACCTGCAGTTTCACAAGAACTTTGGTCAGAATTTGACCAACAATCACGATCATTAAAGTCATTTGGTGCACATGAAGTTGCTTCCCACCTACAACTTAAACTTTCACTGTTACTTTCACAAGTAGAACTATCAGTTCCATCAAATATCCAACATTGTAATTCATCACATTCACTTTCTTCAGTATCCCAATAACATCCTTCTGATTCACAAGTACTTTGAGAATTTATGTCCCAACAACCACTAGTATCTTCACACCAACCACCACTAGTACTCCATTCATCTTCATACCATTCACAACCAGTAGCTGCGTTACAATCAGATTCACTATTCCAATAATTCCAACAACCTTCTTCTGCACACCAAGCATCAGAATGCCACATACAACCTGAAACCGCATCACAACCAGTATCATCAGCATAATTCCAACAACCTGTTTCTTCCATACAACTCCAACCATCCCAGACACAACCATTTGAAGAGTGGTCATTACAATCATTTTGGTCATTATAATTCCAACAATTAATTTCTTCACAGAAAGAATTTCCTACCCAATCACAACTTGAAGCCGAGTTACAAGTAGAAGAATCACCATAATTCCAACAAGCAGCACCATCTTCACACCAACCAGAACCTGCGCCGCCGCCAGTTTGCCAAGTACAAGCTAAACTTAAATTAGCAATTGCATTATTACAATCATCTTGCTCCCAGAAGTCCCAACAACTTACTTGGAAACAATTTTTACTCCAGAAGTCCCACCGACAATCTTCTTGAACTACACAATCAGAATTATCATCATATTCCCAGCAATTTGTTGCTGAAACTGACATTGACATTAATATTAAAAAAATTACACTTAACATGATTATATAAATATTTTTAGTTTTCATTAAAACACACACCTCTTTTATTGAACTTTTTTATCTTGATTATTTTAAATTCATAAACTGTCACTTAATAATATTTTAAAAATATCTTAATTAATAAATAAAATGTGTATTTAAATGTTCCTGCGATACTGAAATTGATTTCTGAAGTTAAAAATGATTCTAGAGAATATCAAAAGTTCATTTAACAAAACAGATAAAGCTTTAAACCACAAATGATTATAATTTAAGAGATTTATTAAATTTAAAATATTAAATATTGATTTTAAACTCATGAAATTAGTTGCAATTAAAAATAATTAATACAATGATAGTTTCAGAAATAACTATTCATCATTATTAATTGCTAATATTTATTGCTAATTTATTTTATTTTGAATTTATATTTGATAATAACAATTAATATAAGCACCAATCAATTCTACCTGGAGATGAGATTCGCACATTTAGCAGATTTACATTTAGGTTCTTGGAGAGATCAGAAAATTAGAGATATATCTACACAAGCATTCCTTAAAGCAATTGATGATTGCATTTGTAGAAAAGTAGATTTTGTCTTATTTGCAGGAGATTTATTTAACACCTCAATTCCCCCATTAGATATTCTAAAGATTGTAACAAAAAAACTGAATGAATTAAAACAAAATAATATACCACTATATGTTATTGCTGGTTCACACGATTTTTCGCCCAGCGGAAAAACGATCCTAGACGTATTAGAAAATGCAGGATTAATGATTAATGTTTGTAAGGGTTCAGTTAATCCTGGATCTAAACAACTTGAACTTAAGTTTACAATTGATTCAAAAACCAAAACTAAAATCACAGGAGTCCTAGGAAGAAGAGGTTTGTTAGATAAAACATATTATGAAAATCTGAATAGAGAAGTTCTTGAAAATCAAAATAACAATAATGAAAATTACAAAATTTTCATGTTTCATACTACTATCACAGAATTAAAACCAAAACACCTTGAAATCATAGAATCACAACCAGCATCTTTTTTGCCAAAAGGATTTAATTATTATGCTGGTGGACATATCCACCACCCAACTAAAATTGAAGTTGAAAACATTGGAACATTAACTTACCCAGGAGCATTATTTCCAAACAATTTTTTAGAATTAGAAAAGTATAGCAATGGTGGTTATTATTTAATAGATTATAATGAAAATATTAACACTCAAAACATTGAATGGGTACCAGTAAAAATTATTGAACATGAAAAGTTAATTTTAGATTGTAAAAGAAAATCTGCGATTCAAATTAACCAAGAAATTAAAAATCATTTTTCAAATAAAGAAATTAAAAATAAAATTGTCACAATCAGACTATTTGGAGAATTAATTGAAGGAAGAAGTAGTGACATCAATTTCCCAGAGATCACTGATTGGTTTTACCAGAAAGGAACATCCTTTGTAATGAGAAATACATCTAAATTATCAAGCAAAGAATTTGAAGAGATTAAAATTAATACCAAAGAAACATCTTTGGAAGAAACGGAAGAAAAGATTATCAAAGAACATTTACAACAGATTAATTTATTTGATAAAAACAAAGAGTTACAATTAGTTAAAGAATTGATTCAAACACTTAATACCAAAAAACAAGAAGGAGAAAAGAATTATGATTTCGATGAAAAAATTTGTAAAGAGATTGAAATTTTAATGAATCATTAAATTAAAAAAATTTAAAAAAATTAAAATGATTCTTTCTGTGACCTAGAACCTAAAAAATAATAAACAAATCCCGCCACTATTAATAACCCTAAGACAATTATTCCAAACCACATCCAACTGAATGAAGAACTAGTCCAATTTTCTAACAAACCATCATCAGATTCATTAAAATCTTCACTTAATTCAAAATCATTTTCTTCACCATCATTTGAAGATATTGAACTAGAATCATCACTGCTGGAATCATCTGTTGAAGAGCTATCACTTTCACCATCAGAAGTTGAGATATCTTCATAAAGCTCAGAGATACCATAAATTGTTAATGTTGCAGTTTCTGAAGTAGTGTTTATTGAACCTAAACTCACATCATAATCATAGTAACCATCACCATCTAAATCAAACTTGATAGTTTCACTCTCACCAACATCACCAGAACCTAAATCATCTGACCAGTTCAGTTCAACACCATCATCCTCAACTTCAACAACAGACAGATAATAACTGTCACCATCAAAAGTTACTTTGAACCTATCTGATCCTTCCATCTCTTGAGTAAATCCTTCTTCTAATTCATATTCATCAACTATGTAGGTTGAACCACTGGAACCACCGCCACCACCTGAACTGGATGAACCACTTCCGCCACCAGAAGAGCTAGAAGAAGAACTGCTAGAGCTAGAAGAAGAACCTTCAGTACCATAAATACTAAAATTAGTAAAATGTTCTACAGTAAACCAGAATGAAGTCGTAGTGTTAGATAAATTACCACAAGTACTACTGGCACATTCAGCACCGTTCATGTAAGGTAATGGGTCAGTTATCCCATAAGTGTATAAATTGTCTAAAACAATATTGTAGAACGTTAAATTCGCACTTTTGTTTAACCAGGATGTTGCAATTGAGTTTATGATAATTGAATTATTTCCAATTAAAATGTCACTGTTTAAATTAGTACCATTCCCTTCAGTTGCGTTTAAAAACTGTACTTGACCATAAGTGCTATTTTGTAAAACAATGTTAGTTGCACTAGTAAAATTGTAACTATCAACAACTTGGTCTATAAAATGGATTATTAAACCACCATCACTCCTTGAATTAAAAGATAAAAGACTATTATTAACAACAGTATTGTTGGTAAAATAATTTGACCCATCATCAATATTAAAACCATAAGGATTGTTATGCACTAAGTTATTAGTAAAATTACTAAAATCATTAAAATTATTTTTAATAAAGAAACCACCAAAAATATTTTGGTAAACCTCATTCCCATAAAATAAATTATTTCCTATACTAGAATCAATCATACCAAAACCATATCCTGAATTGTTAAACACAAAGTTATTTATGAAATTATTATCATCAGAATTGCCATCCACCAACACACCATAACTAAAATTAAATAGATTACAATTAGTGACATTAATTTCATTAACATCTGTTAAATCAATCCCATTTTCTGAACCATCACCAGTTAAAGTATAACCTTGACAATCTAAAGTAATACTATCATTTTGAATGGAGATACAAGTTCCAGAAGACGACACATTACTTTCAAGATAATAATTTGAACCACTTTCAGTTAAATTCCCACATTCAGTTAAAGTTATACCCTCACCAACACTATAATTTGAAAAATGTGAAACATTGAAATAATAAGTTGCCCCATTATTGGTCATTGTCCCGCAATCTGTACAATAATCACCATCAACGTGAGGCTGAGGATCTGTTATACCTAAACTAGGAAGATCAATATTATATAAAGTTAAATTAGCGCTAACGTTAAATCCAACACCTGGGTCCAAAGAAGTATTGATAAAAATAGAATTACTTTCAATTCTTAAAATTTCAGATAGATTTCCCCCTGATTCTGTAAAGTTCGTTAAGAAAATTATTTTCCCAAAATTATTTTCAATGCTAAAGTTAAATAAGTTAGTAAAGATATAACTTATAATTGATTGATTAATCAATTGAGTAGAATTACATCCAGAAATTAAGTTAAAATCTTTGTTATCAGCAACAATAGTATTGTTATTAAAAACATTACCAACACCCGCAGTTAAAAAATTAAAGCCATAATCAACATTTGAGATCATATTACCAGCTAAATTATTTTGATTTGAAGAAGCAGTATGAAACCTAAATGCATTTGATGTTTGAGAGACATTGTTTGAAGTAAATTGATTATTGCTACAATTTCCCAGATAAATACCAGTAGTAGATGCATTTACAACATAATTATTACTAATAGTAGAATTAACTAACTTAGACAAATAAATTCCCCCATTCGTAGAAGAGTTAATCACATTATTGTTAGAAATGGTATTGTTAGACATATAGCCTGAATAACCTACCATATAAATCCCTTCACCATCAGTAAAATAGATAGAGTTATTTTCTATTAAATTATTGCCACCATTTCTGAGGTAAATCCCATGACTTGAAGAACTGTAGATAGAATTATTAATTATTTGAAGACTACCTGAACCAGAACCATAAATACTATCTGAAAAGTTATAAATATTACAATTTTGAATAAGATTGCCACTTGCACTACCCCTAACCATAAACCCATAATCTGACCCAGACCCATTTCCTATCATAGAATAACCATTACAATCAATAATTATGTTATTATCTCCGTCTAAATCAAAACACCTATCATCTAAAACTGATGCATTATGATAAAGATCACCTTGTAGAATGTAAGTTTCACCACTTGTAACATTATCACCTAAACACTCAGTCAAATTAATATCTGCACTAACCACCCCAACAAGAACTAAAAAACTTAACATAACTATTGATAAACATAATATTTTCTGATACATATTCCTTAAACCCCCCTCGTAAATTAAATTAAAAATTAACCTAATCCCACAAGTTAAAGGTAAAGATTATATAAAGATTACTTTTCTAGAACATAGTTCCATTACCACAAAATAACCATTATAAAATACTAATCCAAACACAGATTAAAAAACAAAACTATTTTAAACACTAATTTTTTCTTTGATTAAGTTATAAAGAATAAAAATTGATTTAAATAAAATCGTAAATTAAACAAAAATGATTAAAAAAATAACAAATAAAACAATTAGTAAAATATCAAAACTAATACCACTTACTAAAAAAAGACCTAAACTCAGAAGTATCACTGACATTAATTTAATTGGTAAAACAGTTTTAATCAGAGTTGATTTTAACGTACCAACAATTAAAAAAGGAAATAGATTAATTATTAAAGATAACGAAAAAATTAAAGCAAGTCTAATCACCATTAAATATTTTCTTAGAAATGATTGTAAAATTATTTTAATGACTCATTTTGGAAGACCAAAAGGAAGAAACCTCAAATTATTAAGAACAAATTTAGTTGCCAAAGAATTAAGAAAATTATTACCAAAAAATAGAATTATCAAAGTTGATGATTGTTTAGGTCAAGAAGTAAAAGATAAAATTGAAAAAGCAAAGAACAAAGAGATAATTTTACTTGAAAACCTTAGATTTTATGATGAAGAAATTCAAAATGATTATTCATTTGCTCATTCATTAGCTAACTTAGCAGACATTTATATTAATGATGCTTTCGCAGTATCTCACCGAGAACACGCTTCAGTTTGCGCTATAACTAAATTTATACCGGCTTACATGGGATTATTATTAGAAACAGAATTGTTAAATTTGAACAAAGCATTCCGACCACAAAGGCCATCAGTCTGGATCATGGGCGGATCAAAATTAAACAAGATTAATTTGATTGAAAGTGCAATAAAAAATGCAGACAAAATTCTGATTGGAGGGGCTTTAGCATTTCCTTTCCTTAAAGCTAAAGGATATAATGTAGGGCATTCATTGTGTGACCAGAACTCAGTTAAAATTGCAACAAAAATAATAAAAAATAATAAAAGATACAAGAATAAAATTGTTCTCCCAATAGATTTTATTTGTTCAAAAAGGATTGCAAAAAATTCTAAAGCTATTTCTAAAGATTTCAATAATATTGAATCAGATGAAATTGGTCTTGACATCGGACCAAAAACAGTTCAATTATTTAATTTCCACATTTTAAATGCTAGAACGATAATATGGAATGGACCACTAGGTTATTTTGAGATTAAAAAATTTCAAAAAGGCAGTCAAGAAATTGCAAATTCAATTGCTAAAAGTCAATCATTTAGCATAATTGGAGGTGGAGAAAGTTCAGAAATGATTGAAATGTTTAAACTTAAAAAGAAAATATCACATATTTCCACTGGGGGTGGAGCATCAATAACATATCTTTCAAACAAAAAACTTCCCGCAATTAAAGCATTATTAGATAATTTTAAATTATTTAATTAAATTGTTTCACTCATATCATTTGAATCATCAATTGTATTTTCCCTAATGCCTTTTTTTTCTTGATTTGACTCATTTTCATTTAATCTCTTTAATAAAACTAATTCACAATCAACATCTAACTTATTTTTGAAAATATCTTCAAATTGTTTTTTCTTAAGGTCAATCATGTTTACACATTTTTCTAAACTAAGTTTTAAAGTTGAAATTGAATCATTCAATGCTTGCTCTTTTCTTCTAAAATGTTCTAATCTATAATTCATATCTTCAACTTTAGCAAAAAAGTCATCTTTTAACCTTTCTTGAGGCAAAATTCTTAACCGTTCATTTAATATATTCCTTTCTTCAATTAAATGTCGTAATTTCCCTTTTTTAAACTCGATTAATAAAGTATTAAAATCTAGTTCATCACCATCAGATTTCTTCAATTTACCTTTTTCTAAAGAAGCCCTAACAAAATCTAATTCTTGTACCAGTTTTTCACATTTTCTTAAATTGAAAAATGCAGTTATATCTTCTTGAAATTCTGTGACTTTTTTAATTGTTTCAATTAATGAATAATCAGAATTAAAATCTTCTAGTTCTGTTAAAGACTTTTTTATTTTTGATAAATAAAGAAAAATTTCATCTTCAATTTCTTCAACCCTATTACTAATTTTTTCAAAATCTAATAAAGCAGATTTTTCAGGTTGATGAAATTCAGCTGAATCTTTCAAACTAATCAATCTCGTTTCTTTTTCTTCTTTTCTTTGCTTAATCTTCTTCAAATTATTTAATTTAGAATCAATATTTTGTTTAATTTCATCTTTCTTAATTAAAAATTCTTCCATTTCTTTAACTGACCTAGATAAATTAACTAAATAACTTAACTTACTTGCTTCCAACTTTGAATTTAAATCATCAATCAATTTAAGAACATAAGAATATTCATCATTAATAACAAATAATTTTCTTCCAATTAATTCTTTTTTTCCTTGGTCTAACATTTGACTGGAAATTTTTTCTTTAAATTTTTCAATTTTTCTTGATTCAGATTCAAGTTCTAGGCTTAAACTATTAAAATGAGTCCTAACTATAGATAATTGTGCTGTCAACTTATTTGAATTATTAAAAGAATTAGAAACGTTATTTAAAGTTGAACCATGATTAGAAATTAAAAAATTGGAAGGTATTTTTTCAATAAGATTTCTTTGTTTACTGATTAAATTAAAAAATTCAGCATCTAACATTGAATCAGTAGATTTACCAACCATTTTTTGATTTGACAGATTATTGCCCACCATTCCAAATTCATTATTAACACCAATTAAAAAAGAAGATAAATAATTTTCCTTATCATTAATTTTACCATTCAAATGATACATGAAATCGCCCATAGAAACTTTATTGAACAGTTCACTTGTTCTTTTTTCGATAAAATCATGAGATTCATTTAAATTTACAACATATTTCTTTTTTGAAGTACTAAATTTGTTTAATATGCTTGATAATAAGTTTACAAAAAAAGACATTTCATCATCACCCCAGTTATCATAATCATAAACTAGATTTATTTTAAATTAAATTTATTAAAAACAAGATCACCCCTATTTTGAACCATATTAAATATTGAGCCATCACTTTGAACTGATTATTTCAATAACGTCACTGTTATTTAACAAATGTTCTTTACCAACAGTAAGTTTCTTTTTAATATCTTTAGCCCTAATAAATCCTTTTCCTAAATCTGTATGAATTCGATAAGCAAAATCCAAAGCTGTGCTATTAGGTGGCATTAAAAAACAGTCAGGTATTACATTCCCATCTTTATCTTGGAGAGTAGCACCACCAGGATAAACCGCTATATATTTTATTAAATTAAATACTGCCTGATTAATAGTTTCTTGAACACCAGTTCCAAACTCAAATTGATTTAAAACTGATTCTTGGATAAATTTTAATGCTGCAATTTGCTTATCATTCATTTCACTAGGTTCTTTAATATTAAAACTCTTCTCTCCTGGAATATATTTAATCAAAGACAATTTTGCAGCTTCCCTTAAAGCAAGCTCAGATTCTGAACTTACTGGTATCAAGATAATATCTGGAAAATCATCTTTTAATTTATCAAAATTTTGCTTTCCACAAGAAACATCCACTTTATTACATGCAATAATCATTGGTTTAGTAATTTTTCTTAATAATATTGCTAAATCTTTTAAATTATCAGAAGTCCATCCGTCAGGTTTTTCAATATCTAGTTCTAATTTTTTAATCGCATATTCAACAATTTCTTCATTAACTTTTAAACCACTTAATTGTTTAGCTAAAGCAACAGTAATTTTACCTTTGTCATGCATTACTTGACGTGAAAATTTTTCCCAACCTTTTCCCAAAATTGCAAGATACCACATATCAAGTTCAGTTTCTAAAAATTTAATATCATTTGCTGGATTATGAGTGCCAGGCCCAACAGGTTCACCTTTATTATTAGTACTACCTGAAACATCAATAACATGAATTAAAACATCTGCCTGCCTTAAATCGTCTAGAAACTGATTCCCCATACCTTTACCCTCATGGGCACCAGGAACAAGACCTGCAACATCAATCATTTGAACTGGAATAAATCGAGATTCACCTAAAACAAAACCATCCCTTGGATTAGAGATCCTACCAAATTCCCTAGCAATATCTTTCTGTTTAAGGTAAGCTACACCTACATTAGGTTTAATCGTAGCGAAAGGATAATTTGCAATTTCAACTTCAGCTAAAGTTGCTGCTTTGAAAAAAGTGCTTTTTCCAACATTAGGTTTTCCAACAATTCCAATTTGCATAATTATATGTTAAGAAAAGAACTTATTTTTAATACTTACTGTTTATACACAAATTTAATTATAAAAATGATTAGAAATTATAAAAAGAAAAAAAAGAAAAAATTAAACTTACTGTGCTTCTGCAGTGTATGTAAAGGTTGCAGTTTTTGTACCAGTTGGAGCTTCCTGAGGAATTGTAATCTCATAGAATACTTCAAAAGTATCAGTC
>Ga0209361_1000163_pt1 | contig 72647 bp, 44 predicted proteins | sample SaaInlV_200m_DNA_3_FD_184657 | JGI IMG/M metagenome (GOLD analysis project Ga0209361, IMG submission 184657) | Marine microbial communities from expanding oxygen minimum zones in the Saanich Inlet - SI037_S4LV_200m_DNA (SPAdes) (version 2) | ecosystem: Environmental > Aquatic > Marine >... | reverse complement strand
TTTTAGCAGCTGTTGCAATCCCTCGGTACATGGCTACCGTTACACAAGCTGAAGAAGCTGCTGAAGATGCAGTTATTTCTAGTATTACAGCTGGTTTAGAAACATTTGCAACTGAACAGTTAATGACACATGGACGTCGTGAATGGCCAGTCAATCCATTTGACGCTTTAGAAACTAAGCCTGCTGGGTATGCTGTGGATAACATTGGTCATCCTACGAACTCTGGTGATGCCGCTTCTGATGGAGAATGGACCTATAATACAACTGATGGTTCAGGTAATGTTGATGGAACTATCACTCATATGCGTGGTGATAATTCTGTAAAAACATGGGATTATGATGATGGAATTCATGATTCTGGCTCTCAAGCAGTTGGATCCATGGGAGCTAGAACATCTACTGGTGGCGATTAAGTAACTGACTTAAATCATCAAAAAGGCTCCATTTATTTGGAGCCTTTTTTGTTTAAATTTGAAATAGTATGAATCAAATAAAAATATCAAAATACTCAAATGGGTTTACTTTTATTGAACTCATTATGGTCATTGTCATTTTGGGTATCTTAAGTGTGGCAGCCTTTACTCGTATTGTAAATAATCTAGAGCCAATAAAAGTCCGTGCTGCAATAGAACAAATCACATCCGATATTGAACAATCCAAAGCAATCTCAATGGCTCATCATGATACAGTAACCATTGCGTTTGATATTACCAATGATTCTTATACTATTTACAAAGGACCCACGGGAAGCCAAACTGTATTTACAGACTATCTTGGAAGCAATAATGGAACAATCTCTTTCGACCAATCAGAGTATAAAGGTGTTGATATATCTGGCGCAAACTTTAGTGGATCGACCCAACTATCGTTCGACACCTGGGGAAACACAATTTCTGGCGGAACCATCACATTAAATACAGATAATATCATTACAGTACAAACTTTAACAGGCCATTGGTCTATTTCTAGCCAATGAAATTTAATAAATCAAATCTTGGTTTTTCTCTTATAGAAGTCCTTATTGTTCTTCTAATATTATCAGGAGGCTTCATTATTTTGCTGCAAGCTTTAAACACAGGAAAAACTATGCAAGCAAAAGCTGAGTTACTGACTGTTCAGGCTGTATTACTCAATGATAAAGTCCAAGAAATACGAAGTAGAAAATTTGATGAAAACACAACATCACCATGGTCAACAACCTTAGGAACAGAATCAACAGCAGAAACCAACTTAGCATTTGATGGTGTTAATGATTATGTAAAAGTGGGAAACAGTACACCGCTACAATTAAGAGATGGACAATTCTCAATTTCTGTTTGGACATACGTAACATCAACAGCATCGCAAAAGTTTTTATTCCACGGGTTAGGATGTAGCACTTGGGCAAGCTGGTTTTTATCAATCGGCGGCAACGAAAATAATCCGTCTGCAAATAACTATGCATTTGGATTTGGAACATCTAATTCTGCTACAAATAATAATGTTTATTCTACGGGAAATGCTCTTGTCGATCAATGGGTGCATTTAACAGTAGTATATAATGGATCGCTTCTTTCGCTTTATGTGAATGGAGAATTAAATAATACTGCAACAGCATCAGGCAATCCGTGGACAAGTAATGAACAATTGTATATAGGCGTTGATCCTGGTTGCGGATATAGAAATGCTGTGTATGGGAAAATAGATGAAATCGCTATTTGGAATAGTATTTTATCAATTTCAGAAATCTCATTACTATATACTTCGTCTCGCTCAATGGATGCATCCACAAACTCCAGTAATTACTCTTCTGCATCCAATTTAATTGGATATTGGAAAATGAATGAAGGAAGTGGGGGCGCCGTTTCAGATGGAAGCGGAAATAATTATACAGGAACTCTCGTTAACAACCCAACATGGGAATCTAGTTCAATTATTGAAAATTCTATCATTTCATGGGATGACATTGACGATTTTAATCAATATACAGTGACTGAATTTCAAAACTATCCATCTTTTGGGTGTTCTGTAAAAGTGGATTATGTTAATGCAACAAGTGGATTTCATTCATCCGTTACAGGACCAACTGATTATAAACGGGTTATGGTAGAAATCAATCATAAAACCATTCCAGCTTTACGAGATACATTTATTGTGAGTCCAGGTCTATAATTCACATGAAAAATTCTTTCAAAAACCAAAGCGGATTTACCCTTATCGAAATGATACTTGTCGTTCTTGCTATTGGAATTATTGGAACCATGGCAGCAAGTATGTTGAGTCAAGGGTCTGATATTTATAAAGAAACCGTATATCGTCAAAGTTTTTTAGGACAAGCTAGAAGTACATTTTGGAGAATGAGTCGTGAAGGTGGACTTCAAAGAAATGCCGAAAATTTTACCTTATCTGGACCTGGAAAATTTTATTCCACCAATGCAAAAAATGAAACAGTCCAGTTTGAAATTTCAGGTTCAAATGATGTGAATTATATTGCCAATTCTGGCACCACATATCCCCTTTCAAATCAAGTAAAAACTAGTGCATCTGTTTTTCGTTATTATACAAGTTCTAACGACGAAATAGCTCTTACATCAGGACAAACATTGACACAAACAACTGCATCTACCGTTCAATTATTATACTTAGATATGTATTTTAAACGGGATGATGATTCCATTCGATTATCTTCTTACATTTATCCCCAAAATTTCCGTTATGGAAAAAAGATGTCTTACCATGATTAGCTTTAAATCTATATCAAAAAAATTAGGATCTGAATCGGGAGCTTTATTAATGGCATCCACATTAGGCATTTTTATTATTCTTAGTTTATTTGCTTTCTATTTATCTCGAATGGTTATACTAGAATCTCGGAATACAAGTTTTCATGCATTGGATATAAAAACGCGTAATCTAGCTCAATCAGGTCTTGAGCATGGCTTACAATCCTTCAAATCTTCCCAGAATCCTTCTACAATTCAAGGAAGTTTTAATACAGGAGCCTATACAGTTAAATTTGATACACTCAATGATGAGAATGGTACAACATTGCCTTATACCAATTATGTTACATTAAAAAGTAAAGCAACCATTAGTGATGTTGAACGAAATCTTCGCTTAACGCTTTCATCTTTCCCTGAAGCATTTTGTTTTTCATATTATGGAAATAATATTGGAACTGGAACATTTGCAGAATCGTCTGGTGCCATTGTTGGCGATATGTTTTTCAATGGAGATGTGAGTTCATCTATTGTATCATCTGGAACCATTTATAATAGCACAGGAACAGGCGGAACTCAACTATCGTCTCCCCCATCATTTCCTTCTTTGAGCGCCGATTTTTACGATTCACTTTTAACCGTTACATCTGCCCTTCCTGAGACAGGCGGAACTACAAACTATGGCGTGACATTTGATGGCACAAATGATTTTATTCGGGCCACAGGGTATAAAGGAATTACAGGCACAGCTGCTCGGTCTATTGGAGTGTGGATTAAAACTACAGTATCCGGAATGATTGTCAATTGGGGAACTAACTCTCCTGGGCAAAGATTTGGAATAAGGGTAAATGTAAATTCATATGGGACTTATGGTGCACTAAAAGCAGAAGTAAATTCAGGTTATACTACAGGTACAACTGATTTAAGAGATGGAAACTGGCATCATATCGTCGTTACAGCATCTTCGGGTATTTCAGCGAATCAATTTAAACTGTATGTAGATGGGTCTCTCGAAACCGTTTCGAGCAGTATGTCTCGCACAATGAATACCGCCAATTCAGGTGATGTATATCTAGGGTCATATACGGGTTCCAATCATTTTTTCAATGGAGATATGGATAAATTTGGTATTTGGAATAAAGAATTGTCGTCAACGGAAATAACAGCTTTATATAATTCAGGTGATGGCATCTCCGCTGCTTCTAATTCAGGGAATTATACATCATCTTCTAATCTGGTCGCCTATTGGGAAATGGATGAAGGAACAGGATCAACAACTACGGATAGTAGCCCAAATTCTAACACAAGTACATTAACAAATGGCCCCACTTGGGTGGAAATATCTAGCGGAAACCAGGCTACATCAAATACAACCATAAATTTATCAACGTACACCAATAATGAATTTCTGAATAACGGGGATTTAACCCTGTCTAATGTAACTGTGAATGGCCCAGGCGTATTCATTGTATATGGTAATTTGAATATAGAATCGGGATCCATTATCAAAGGAGGCATAAAAATCATTTGTTCAGGTGATGTAACCATAACAGGCTCTCAGGTCGGAAGTAGCATCAGGTCTCCAGGTATTCTATATACGAAAGGAACAACATCTTTAACATCTTCCACAATTTATGGACTTGTAATTTCGAAAGGAAATACATGCACACTGTCATCAACGACACTTAATGGAGCACTTTTAAATTATAGTTCAACATTTACATTGAATAACTCATCAACCATTACAGGGTCTGTTGTTTCTAATTATTCGTTGGATATTCAGGATGCCGGTTCATCTATTTCGAAAGGGAATCTCCCTCCGTTTTTCAGCACAAATACTGGGCTTAATCCTATTGTTATTCCAGGTTCATATTTAGAATATTAATAAAGGTATAAAGGTCTCCTTATGCACTTAAAGGCTGTTTTTTTAATTAGGTAATCCTTAATTTTATATGTTATCTTTAAGCTTACCATTAATCGATAAACAACCAATATAATACCATGATTTTTATTTTAGCTATAGGAGTATTATCAGCCATATTTGGCTTATTGCTTCTTGTGTCCCCAAAGACAATACTAGAAATTGAGCAACATGCAAATAAAGTGATTTTAACGGATCCTTTTTTTCTTAAATATCGCCGTCCGCTTGGATTTTTTCTAATTGCTGGTTCAGCATACATGATTTACGTTTTTTACACCAGTTAATTTTATAAGTAAATAATTTTATATGAACTTTTTCAAATCACTGGGCTTAACCGGAGATCCATTTTCCACATCACCAAACACCCAGTTATTTTATAACTCCACAGGACATCGTCAATGTTTGGAAGGCTTAGAATTAGCCATTCGCATGAGGCGTGGTTTATCCGTTGTGCAAGGTGGTGTTGGTGTTGGTAAAACAACAGTTAGCCGCAAACTCATTCAACTCTTTGAAAATAAGTCTGATATTTATGACTTCTATCTTATTCTCGATCCAAAATTTGAATCTGAACTTCTTCTTTTAAAGCATTTAATTGAATTATTTGGCATCCAGAAAAAAGGGATAACGGTTCAAGATTGTCGAGATATTATTGAAAGTTACTTACTCAAAGTAGGTGTTGAACAAAATAAGGTTCTTGTTCTAATTATTGATGAAGGTCAAAACTTAGAAAGCAAATACTTAGATGTGTTTCGCACCTTGCTCAATTTTGAAACGGATGATTATAAATTATTACAATTAATAATTTTTGGCCAACCAGAAATGGAAAGCAATATCCAACAATACCCGAATTTTGAAGATCGAATATCTTTTAAATTTAAGATTGAGCCAATGGATTTAGATCAAATGCGTGGACTTATTTATCATCGTTTGAAATTGTCTGGGGCCCCTGATAATAATTGGTTTCCAGATGATATTCTTGAACTCATATATACCCAAACGAACGGTTTCCCGCGAAAAGTTTCTAAAATATGTCATGAGCTTTTATTACACATGATTAGTGATGAAAAAAACGCAATTGACTCAGAAATCTTCCAAAATGTCATTGATGGAAAACCACCAGTTAACTTATTGAAATTTGAAGATGATGAACCAAGTAAAGCATCAGCAAATAAGCTTTTAAATGTTCTCAGAAAAAAAAGCACCCAAGAGCCCATCTTAGAAATCGATGAGAATGACGACGAATTAATTGGAAATGCTTCACCGAGCATCAACCTTGAAGAAGCTGATACTCAAGAAGATGATGAAGCAATTGGTGAACCTATAAAACTTGAACCCGAAATATCAGATTTGGGCATTAAAGAAAATGAGCAAACCTTAAGTCCAAATGAATCTATTTCCATTGATAATGAGAGCAACTTATTAGCACCTCCCTTAAGTAATGCCGGCCAAGTTCCTAAAGGGATTAATACACCTTTAATTTTTAAAGATGAAACCATCCTAGGTATCGCTGTAGATGGAAACAAAATTATTGCAGTTTCCCTTCAAAATCATCGCAAAATAAAGCGATTAATTGATATCCAGATTTATGAACATTCTGAAAGAATTGACTTTGCTCAGAATCCCGTTGAAGCATTAAAAGCTTTAAATGAACTAATGGGGTTATGTAAAAAATCTGCAATTAAAAAAGATTTTTTATTAAAAAGAACGATTGAATCCATTACAAATGGAGCTTCAATTTCCCTATCAATTAATTCTCATTTAATGCAATTAAAAAGAATTAATATTCCAAAAGACAGTCAAAATGATCGAAAAAAAATCATCGCTTGGAATGCAAAGAAACAGCTCTCTTTTGATCCCGATTTACTATTATACGACTCTGTTAATTTAGGGTCTAATAAAGAATCATTATTAGTGGGAACAACCAATAGCCAATTACTTAATCAAGCTAGTCATGTTTTTTCTGAACAAGATTGGTCAATTAGATGGTGGCACCCCGTCACGATGGCGATTCATAATGCATTTATTTGGAATTACTCCGATGAATCAAAAGAGACTTGTTTCTTACTTCACCTAGGTGAAACTGAAAGTTATATTTTGGGATATACTCATGGCCTTTTACAGGTCATTAGTCCCATTTCAATTGGAATTCAAAACTTAAAAGATGTTGTCTCAGAATCATCATCAAATAATGATTATCGAGTTCCTCCATCTCTCATTCCTGGACAAAATAAATCTAAAAATAATAACGATAATCAATTTAGACCTGTCATTGAAAGTTGGACACGAGAAATAGACCGTTCATTTAATAGCATAAAACGATCATTCCCTGCGGGCAGTGCTAAACGACTTTATTTAAGTGGAACAGCTATACATATTAAATCAATAGATGAATATTTCGCCAACCATCTTCAATTAAAAACAGAATATCTCAATCCACTCCGAAACATTAGTATCTTACCAGACGAAAGTGAAAGAGAGCAAATTAAGTTTGCAATGCCACTACTAACTGCGGCGGTTGGATCTGCACTGAATTTATCAAATACAATTAACCTTCGACCTTCGACTATGAAGGAAAAAGAATCATTTCGCTTTTTATTAACAAGAGGTATTAAAGTTGCGGCGAGTTTATTAATAAGTTTCTTTTTATTTACAGGATGGGTTTCTATTCAGAATAATCGATTTAATGATGAACTTGAATCCCTGAAAAAAGAGACAGCTCTTTTAGAACCATTCAAAGATAGCTTTTATTCAATGAGTGATAATAAAGCATCTATTGAAGCGCAAATAAATCAATTAAGCAATGATACAAAATATTTTGATCGAATATTAAATACCCTCAGGTTCATCAGTCATAGTACACCTGCTGAAATCACTTTTAATGAAATTCGATTTCAGATGGGGTGGGAAGAAACAAAATATTATATTGAAGGCAACACTAAAAAGCCTGAATTACGAATAACAGACCCCGACCAACGATTATTAAAACTTTCAGGAACTGTCTCAGCAAATTCAGCTTATAAAGATCGTATTCTTGATATTTTTATTAATAACTTAGAAAATGCTTCTTTATTTAATAAAGTTGAAATTGTGAGCCAACATACAAGCGTTGGGCTTGATATAAAAGAAATGAGCTTTGTACTAAAATGCATTCTATAATGACCGAATTTTTAAAAAACCAAAAAAATGCCTTTTTTGCTCTCATGGGAACAACACTAGTGGTTGCGATGGTTTGGTATTTCGCTCTTCATAAAAAAGTTCAATCATCTTACAATGAAAACCGAGCACAATATCTGGTCATTAAAAACAATAGAGACTTGTATCGAAAAATGAAAAAACGCCTTCCATCTGTAGAAACAGAATTGGAAACTCTAAATTCAGCATTTCAAGAAACTCTAAATAAAATCACAACAAAAGCGAATTATGATAATGCTGCAAATGCATTATATGAATTATTTATGAAACGGGGGTTTGATGTAAAAATATTCTCACCATCAAAGATTCCTCTTGAAAAGAAAAAGATAAAACTTTCGAATTCCGATAATATAATATCCGTTGGAAAATACCCTATTGATATTCAAATAAATGGTGATTTTATTCAACTTGGAGAATTGCTAGACGATGTAAAAAACCTACCATATCGAATTACGATAAATAATATACAAATTGAAAATGGAAGTCCAAATTCAATACAAAGTATTAAACTAATTGCTTACTTGTATTTACAATCTGAACAAAAAATACTTAATTCTTCAAAAACAACTGATTCAAAATCGATACAATCTAAGTCCAAACTTCCAAAACCAACATCATCTACTCCTAGCTTACCAAAATCAAACGATATGGGAATGAATATTAATAATCCATTCCAAAACATGACATTAGGGAAAGCAAACTATAAAGCAAAAACACTCGGGCTAGAATATTTTTGGTGGAAAAATTCTGAGGGTGTCTATCTAAACGATTTAACAAGAACAAATGGTCTAGGCGATTACATCGAATCAAATTCAACAGGTAAAGTAACTGTTTATAACTAAACAGAAATTTAAAATTTTGATGATAATTAATACAACTATACAAATACGATGACACCTAGATTAAAAAAATTAATTATCTTATTTGGAGCTTCGGTTCTTATTCTTATCGTTGATAAAATAAGCACACCTTCAGCTTCAAAAAGTGTTTCTAAAAAAACACAGGTTCAAAAAATAACGACAAAAGAAAACCTAGATAATTCCCAAAATAAAGAAGTCGTAATTAACCATCATTTCACAAAAGTCTCTGAAGAAATTCTATCATTAAAAGGATGGGATAGAAATCCGTTTGTAAAAGTATATACAGCATCACCAAGTCAATCACGAGGCTACAATAATAGAAATGAAAAAGCACCCGTAAAACTAGCTGAGCTAGATAATATCAAAGTTTCAAGTGTTGTTAAAATAGGAAATGATTCAGCTGTGATTATTGATGGTAAGTCTTATAGAAAAGGAGACTCTATTAATAATATGATTATTGATAAAATTGATCATACTCAACTCACCTTAAAATTAAATGGCAAAAAATATGTCATTAAAATTGGTTCATAATATGGTCGTTCGATTCATAATAGGTTTTATTTTACTATTCGAATTTGGAATGTCTTTAACACCTCAAGAGAATACAGATTCGGAAAACCCTTTTAATATTTCGGGAACTAAATATGATTTAAATCAGACGATGTCTATTTATTTGAAAAAGTCAGATATAAAAGATGTATTAATGATTATTAGCGAACTAACTGGGTTGAATATTGTCATTAGCCCAAATGTTACCGATACAATTACTGCAGATTTAAAGGATGTAAGCGTTCGTTCTGCCTTAGATGCTATTTTAAAACCAAATGGATACAGTTATTTTGTTCAAGAAAATGTAATCATCGTAAAAACGACTGAAATACAAATGATTGGAGAATTAGAAACTGCAGTTATAAAATTAAAATACATTAGCTCCAATGATTTAACAGGACCACTCTCTTCAATAATGACAAGTCGAGGAACTTTAGTGCCTTTTATTCCTGTAATTTCAAATCAAGGAACAACAGGCCCTCCAAATGTTATTATTGTTTCGGATGTCCAAGAAAATATTCAAAGAATTCAGAAATTAATCCATGAATTAGATAAACCTATCCCCAATATTAATATTGCCATTCGGTTTATTGAATCTCAAATGGATACGTCAAAAGGGTTTGGTGTGGATTGGTCCCAAAAGCCAATTCAACTCGGAGAAAGTTCTAGCACAGATTCAAGTTTTACTTTCCCTATTAATATAAACAATGTAAATATTGGTACCTTAAACCCACTACAATTATCAAATGCTCTTCGCATTATGCAAGCAAGAGGTAAATCTAAATTATTATCTAGTCCACAAGTCACCACCATGGACAACCATGAAGCAGAAACAGAAGTTGTCACTACAGTCTATATTGAAGGATTATCAAATCAAAATCAAAAATATAGTACTTTAGGAACATCTCAACAGCCTAATAACTTATCTGCTAATTTTTTAAATATAAATACAGTTCAAGAAAAAGATATAGGAATAAAACTAAAAGTTACGCCCCGAGTCAATGAAGGGAATAAAATAACACTTGTTGTTAATACAACTGTAGAGGCTCTGTTATCTGCAGCTGAAGTAAGCACAGATAAACCACGATCAACAAAAAGAACCGTAAAAACTCAAGTAACAGTCAACAATGGTGATACCGTAATTATTGGTGGTTTAATTGCTGAAAATACTATAGAGAACTTAAAATTCGTTCCTATCCTAAACTCTATTCCTCTTATAGGTAAATTATTTCAATCTACATCAATCGTGAAAGAACAGAGAGAACTTTTAATTTTTATAACACCAAATATAGTTCCTTAATAAATTAATGAATAAAAATACTCCCTATATAGTTATCGCATTTGGAATTGCATCTATCATTGCATTTTTGTCATTATTTGAAGTTTATAATTCAATTGAGCATAAATTATTAGATATGAGATTTAATTCTAGGGGACGAATTGAAACTCGTGATGATATTGCAACTTTAGACATTGATGTCCGAGCCCTTCAAACTATTGGGAAATGGGATCCTTGGAGTCGAGAAAAGCATCTTCCAATGGTAGAAGCTGCCGGTGAGCATGGAATGGATGTATTGGCATTTGATATATATTTCATTGAAAAAAGTGAACGAAAATTAAATATTTCAGCATTAGAATCTGTTAAAGATTCACTTGTTTCGATGAATCAAGTAAGAAACTTTTTCCCAAACCCCGACTCAGACTTAGCAACTGCTGCTGAAAAAGCAGGTAATATTACATTTGCACAAAGTTTTAAACCACAATCCAAGAAAAAAGAAAAAATAAAAGAAAGAACAGATGTACAAAATACACGTCTTTCACTTATGGAATCCAAAAACCTATTCCGGAAAGTCGATACAAATGATTTCTCTTCCATATTTGACTTTTATGATGGTGAATTTCCAGTTGAAATATTCATTGAAAAGTCAGCGGGTATCTATTTTTTCCAAGCAAAGTCAGATAAAGATGGCGTTATGCGAAAATATCCATTGCTTGGATTATATGAAGATCGACTCTTCCCATCTGTTTCTCTCGCATTAGCTTTAAAACATTATAATGTATCCTTTGATAGTGTAGATATTGTACCGGGAAAACATCTTCGCTTTGATCTCCCGGAACCGGATGAATATGGGCAAACAGAAGTTGTAATTCCCATCAATGACGAAGGAATGATGCAAGTAAATTGGGCAGGTAATTGGGAAGATGCCGATGGAAATTTCGATGTAATGCATTATCCATATAATGTTCTAAAAGATTTTCAAAAAACAGAATTCATGAACTATGTTATGGCAGAATATAAAAAGTTAGCAAATCTGTCCTATGGTGGTAACATAAAAGCAACCCTAAAACCTGCTGTCGCATCTATCAACGCAAGCAAAAGACAAATAATGGGAGCTGCGAAAAAAATATTCCCAATGAGTGCTGCTGAAAAATGGATTGTTAAAAATCCAAATGGGACTGCAGCAGATTTTAAAAAGCTCCCACCATTTATGTTTAATGAAATTAAAAATAATAATATAATTGCTGATGTATTTTTAGATTCAAATCAAACATCGATTCCCACCTTAGATGAATTAATGAAGAATGGGGCTCTATTTTTTGAATCAGGATTACCTGATTTTACATTCTCATCTGTTAAACAATTAGCAAATGATTATAAAAGTGCAATTGAAATTGCAGATGAAGATCAACAGAAAGTATTAAAAAAATCACAGGCAAAATTTGCATTGATAGAGCGCAACTATCAAATTATTTCTAACTTATATCAGAATGATATGATCTCTGAGCAACGTCCTCTCTACTTCTTTCCAAATTCCCAACGTCTCGTTGCAGGAAAAGAAGAAAAAGGAAATGCACGACTCATTGTTCCTTTTGAATTTGTTGGTAAAAAACTATTTTATGGATTAACTGCAACGGGAACTCACGATTTAAACCCCATGCCTTTTAATCCACGATATCCAATGGTCGGGCTCCACGCCAATGCTTTAAATACTATTCTATCAAGTCGGTTTATTGTAAAGAGTCCAACAGTTCTTAATATTTTATTAATTTTAATGGTTGGTGGAGTTCTTGCATTTGCAGTTCCTAAACTTTCAGCAACCAACGGTGGAATTCTTGTAGGTGTATGTATTTCAGGATATACCTATCTCACTTTTTTCTTATTTAGTAGCCATGACTATTGGTTAGATCTTTTTGGTCCAGGCATTACCATGGTTGTTGGATATTTAGGGATCACGATTTATAATTATATTCAAGAAGAAAAAAATAAAGAATTTTTGAAAGAATCTTTCGGCACATATGTTTCCCCGGAGTTGATTGACCAAATGTATGAAAGTGGTGAAGAGCCTTCCCTAGGTGGTGAAGAAGGGTATCACACTGCATTTTTTACTGATATACAAAGTTTTTCTGCATTTTCTGAGAAGTTGACTGCCAGTGAACTTGTTGCATTACTTAATCAATATTTAACTGATATGACAGATGTTCTTTTAGAAAACAAAGGAACATTGGATAAGTACATTGGAGATGCTATTGTCGCTTTTTATGGTGCACCCATTGAAATTAAAGACCATGAATATTGGTCTTGTATCACCGCAATAAAAATGCAAGAAGGTCTAGAACTTCTTCGGCAAGGATGGCAAAAAGAAGGCGATCGATGGCCCGAGATTGTTCACCATATGCAAAATAGAATTGGAATCAGTTCTGGACAGATGGTCACGGGAAATATGGGGTCAGCATCGAGAATGAATTATACCATGATGGGAGATAATGTAAATACAGCAGCCCGCCTAGAATCTTCTGCAAAACAATACGGTATATATATCCAAATTGCTGATAGTACATATCAACCCATTAAAGATAAAATGATTGTTCGAGATTTAGATTTAGTCCGAGTTATGGGGAAAAATGAACCGGTGAAAGTATGGGAACTCATCTCTGAAGTTGGGAAAGAACCCGAACAATATAAAAAAATATTACCTGCCTATCACGAGGCATTGGACCTTTATAAAAACCAAAATTGGGAAAAAGCAATCGAGGCGTTTAAAGCATCAGATGCGTTAGAAGATATGTTTAATGGACGAAAAACAAATCCTAGTAGAATCTACATTCCTCGATGTGAATTTTTCAGTGCCAACCCTCCTGGAGATGATTGGGATGGCGTTTGGACACTCACCAGTAAGTAAACTATCCAATTCTATGAATAGGCTTAGTCAGTTCCTGGTTAATCTCTCAATATGTATTGGATTTTCTACTCTCCAAGCTCAGAATCCATTTGTTATAGATTCAACGCTTTCCAGTATTTTTCTCCATACGAATACACATTCCATAGCAAATACAATTCAAATTGCTGATGTTAATAATGATACAATCAATGACCTTATATTATCTGGTTACGATTCAACTCGATTTGGTGTTTTCTTTGATGTAATCCATGGAAATTCAGACGGAAGTCTTTCTGTAGCAACTCAATCTAACTTTATCACTTTTACAGATACAATTGCAAAATATATTGGAGGAATTGGAGGAATTGATCTTGTTGACGTGAATAGAGATGGATGGATAGATGCTTATCTTACCGGATCAGCGCAATCTAAAGTATTTATTAATTCTGGTGGTTTATTCTCCCCTTCCACTAAATTAGAATCCATGACTCTCACTTACTCTGATGGGAAATGGGGAGACGTGAATATGGATGGATTACCCGATTTATTTATAATGGGTGCTGATCAAATTCAAGATGTAATTATAAATGAATTATACATCAACGATGGAATCAATCTGAATAAAGACGAATCTACAATTTTCCCTGGACTCTTTAATGGAAGTAGTATTTGGGGTGATTATGATAATGATGGTGATCCTGACTTAATTATTTGTGGCCAAACTGCAGATAAAACTGCATCAGTTACCCGGTTTTATCAAAATGATCCAATCGGTCGTTTAACAGAACTCACGAGTGCAGATGAAATTGTTGGACTCAAAGCAGGAACATTTAAATTTGTAGATTTGGATTCTGATGGCGATCAGGACATTATTATGTCTGGTTGGAATAAAATACAAGTCAAGCTAGTAACCCAGATACTTATAAATGAACCTTTAGGAACATTTACACCTATTGACACTCAAATTGATTTTGGTGTAGCCTACGGAACAATCGATGTAGTTGACTATAACTTAGATGGTTTAAGGGATATTGTTATTTCTGGAGCAGATTCAGTGAGTGAACATGCTGGAAAAGTTCATTCCTTATCGGGACGAGTTTATAGAAATAATGGAGACGAAACCTTCTCTTTAGAATTGGAAATACCTGGAGCACGCTCAGCAAAATTCATAGATATTGATCAAGATTCTATTCCTGATTTAATTGCCAGTGGAGCCACTGAACTCAAAAATGATTCAACAACTTTTACTCATGTCTATATCAATACTTATGACGGTACAAATCAAACACCGACCACTCCTTCTGCACTTACCGCGTTTGCTGTAAGTACCAGAGCTATTTTCACTTGGGGTTCGGGTACAGATGATATTGATGCTCCTGTTAATTTAAGCTATAATATTCGTATTGGTACTTCTTCTGGTGGACATGAATTAATGTCTGGGACGGTTCCATTTAATAATTCAAATGTGGGACAACTTCTCATTCGTGAATTTAACGAAATTCCACATGGTACTTATTACTGGGCAGTCCAAACTGTGGATGGCTCTGGAATTACATCTAATTGGTCTAAAGAAGATACTCTATTTATTTCACGACTAGTAACATCCACTCAATCTTTGCCAGGCACATATTTTTCTACAGGTGGATGGGCAGATTATAACGAAGATAATTTTCTTGATCTTGGATTAACTGGGGTTACTTTTTCCGGAGAAAGCATTACTAATTTATTTGAATATTCAAATGGCCTTTTATCTCAAGATTTATTCCAAGATATTGAAGCTGTATTTGGTGGACATCTTTCTTGGGTGGATTATACAAATGACGGTCATCTTGATTTATCTTTGTCCGGATTTCAAATTATTAATTTTTATCCGTATCGAGTTACCAAATTTTATACATATCAAAATGGTTCATATATTGAAGATTTAAATTCAGAAATTTATACTGATGATAATTTTGATGGTTTAGCAGACTACTGGGTCACTGGTGGAGTAAACGGTCATCACTGGGGCGATTATGATAATGATGGCGATTTAGATTTTGTACAAGGAGGATTTGATAATTATAATGTTCGTCATCTTGATATATTTTATAATGATAATGGGATCCTTCGTTTAGATACCAATCAAATAAATTTAACACCAATTTATCCAGCACTTGTTCAATGGGTAGATTTAAATCGCGATGGCTTTTTAGATTTAGTTGCCATTGGATCCGATGCAACAGAAGCATTAGGAATGCGTGTTTATTTAAACAATGAAACAAATATTCTTTCAGATGCGATTACATGGACTTCTCATATTTATGGCGTGACTGCTGGTGGAATTGCTTTTGGCGATTATAATGACGATGGATACGATGACTTTGCCATTACTGGCAAGAATAGTGAAGATCAATTAATTTCCTATATCGTTACCAATTCTTTTGGACAGCGATTTACAGTTGAAAGTGACAATATATTAGAAGGTGTTTATTATGGACGACCTGCTTGGGGTGACTATGATAATGATGGCGATTTAGACTTACTGGTTACGGGTCAATCTAGCACGGATGGAAATTTAGGGTCTGCTCCGGTTACCTTTGTTTATGCTCAGGACCAAAATGGCATATTTTCACTTGACTCAACTTTATCTATTGATAGTGTTGGAATCAGTTTTGCCCAATGGGGCGATTATGATGTTGACGGTGATTTAGATCTATTTATCGCAGGATTTAAAGCGAACCAAGATGTCGTTGCTCAAGTTTATGATAATTTAGAAGGATTAGAGAATCATAATAAAGCCCCCAATGCTCCCTATGGATTAAATGATTCTGATATCAATGATAATCAAATCGAATTAAAATGGTCTGCACCTGTCGATCCAGATAACCCAAAAGGCGGATCAACTTCAGAAGCAGGTTTAAGATATCAACTCCAAATTGGGTCTGAAGAAGAGAATAATGAACATTTTATAAGTACAGGACATTATGGAATTGGAAATATTGGCACCATTAATATAACAGAAAAAACAATTAATAATATTCCAGAAGGAAATTACGGCTGGCGTGTTCGTGCCATAGATCACAGCTATGCTGCTTCAAATTGGTCAAACTTTGATTATTTTTATATTGATGTGACTGCACCAATAGTTGATACAATTCGGACAAATTATGTTTCTGAAGAACAAGTCATTCTTATTATAAAATTTCATGAAGATTTTTATCTAGATTTAAATGTGGATCCAATCGTAATTGTCACCCACCCTGTTTATACTGATTTTGATGGAGACGGTGTGAATGACTCACTTCTGGTAGAGAAACAAAGCTTTAACGGAGATGAATGGACTGGCGTGCTTATTTTACCTAATAATTATAACGGAAAGGCTATTCAAATTCATGTTTCTGGTGCGCAAGATGACAGAAATAATACAATGACCCCTGTCTCTATATTCAAAACACCCGAATCTATTATTTCTTTATTGGGTGGAACTTCCATTAGCTCTGATGGACAAGTTTCTATTCTACTTCCTCAAAATGCTGTTAAGAGCGATGTGTCTCTTTCCATCGTTGGATTAAATGTAAGCCCCAATGAAGGTGATTCAACTTTTTTAATTACAGATCTATATGATATAAAGCCATTTGAACTCGCTTTGAATAAACCAGGAATATTAAGAATTGCATTTCAGGACTCTTCAATTCTTGATACAGGAGCAACGCCTTTTATTGCCCGAGTTTTATCAGACGAAATAGTAAAAATGGGTGGAACTAGAATAACGATAAATGATCATCCCTACCTACAAGTCCAAATTGATAGTATGGGGACTTTTGGTATTTTCACAAGTCGAGACTCTTTGGATACTGATTCATTAAATGTTGATAAAGTAGTTTGCCAACCTCGAATCTTTTCTCCGTCTGGTTCTATATTTGAATTTGCTCAAACCAATATTCTTTATGACTTGGATGAGCCAGGAGAAGTAACTGCACGAATTTTTAATTTATCAGGGCGATTAAAAAGAATCATTAAACCAGAAAACTCAGGACAGTCTGGACATCAAGTCCTTAACTGGAATGGAAAAGATTCCAAAGGAAATGTTGTACCTAGTGGTCTTTACATCGTCACGTTAGAAAAGAGTGATACCATTCTCCGAACGACTGTGGGTGTATTGAATCGATGAAAAAACTCCTTTTTTCGTTATTGTTTGTTTCAGCCTTAATCGCACAATTTGATCAATTGTTTGTTGGGACACGGCCCTTAAGTATGGGCGGAGCTTTCATTGCTGTAGCAGATGATGCAAATGCAATTACATGGAATCCTGCTGGATTACCTGGCCTTCGTCGTACAGAATTCACGACAACTTATGCAGATCTTTATGCCATGGGAATCACTCAATCTTATGTAGGACTCGTTCGACCTTTTTCAGATCGCATTGCACTTGGATTTGATTGGTCTAATGTAGGATTTGATGACAAAGAATTACTTTATGCTGAAAATAAATTGAATTTTGCCTTGGGATATCAGCCCCATAAAATGTTTTCTCTCGGGTTTACTCTTAAATACCTTATGAGAGATATGCAATTGGATGGAACATCTTATGGTAAAAGTTCTGGAATTGGCTACGATGCAGGAATTTTAATTCAGCCATTAAAAAATCTTAAAATGGGGCTAGGGCTTTACGATTTAGGTGGCACTCAGGTTGCCTATAAAGATAAAACAAGTGAAGTGATTCTTGGACAAGCTTTTAAATTGGGAATCAGCTACATGCCAATTGACGTATTAACGCTAGCAGCAGATTTTGGTGATCGATTTCATTTTGGAGCAGAATATATTTTTGCAAATCGTATCAGTTTCAGAGCTGGTATGCAGCACGATTTTAGTGGAAGTGAAAAAATTCTAGTACCATCTGCTGGAGTTTCTCTAAAATTCAAGAGTATTGTTGTTGAGTATGGGTATGAAAGTCATCCATATCTTGAATCAACACATCGAATGACATTTGCGCTTCAACTTAGTCCAGCTGTCGTCAGTATCACATCTACCATAATTAATCATAATCCAATATTTCGTTCTCTTCATCGTTATTATGAATCAGAGCCATTCATCAAAGTTGGATTAAAGAATATATCAGATGCAGATTTACCTGTGAATGTATCCTTATACGTCCCGACCATGATGGATAATCCTCACTCAGAATCCATAACGCTTCCTCCAAAATCAGAAGAAGAATATGAAATTGGTATTTCCTTTTCTAGTGATATCCTAACGTCTAAAAAAGCAACTTTCGATAATTTAGTCCAGCCAGAAGTAAAGGTTTCCTACAAGCAAGGTGGGGAAGAAAAAATTGCGCAAAAAAAGATGGAATCATCTTATGTCTTAGGAAAAGGAAAACTAACCTGGAGTAATCCAGATATGATTGCCTGTTATGTAACACCAGCAGATCCCGTTGTAGATAAATTTGCCCGTGATTTTATCCAATATTATACACCCGTTCTAAACAGCTATTTTGGTCGAAGTAATTTGGGACGTGGAATCATACTTTATGATGCACTTGGTACACATGGTTTAGTTTATAATATTGATTTAGAAACCCCATTTCTTGATATTGCTGATGACAAAACTGCTTTTGATACCGTTAAATATCCAGGCGATATGCTTCGAGACAAGATTGGTGATTGTGATGATTTAACTACACTTTATGGATCACTCATGGGAAATCTTGGAATTGAAACTATGTTTTTAGATGTATTCAAACCCGGTGCTGGACATATTTTCCTTATGTTTGACAGTGGTGTTAAACCCGATGAAGTTGGAAAATATTTCCTTGATGAAACCGAAGTTGTTGTTTTAAATGATAAAGTATGGATTCCCATTGAAGCAACTCTGGTTGGTAAACCATTTTTCAGTGCATGGAAACAAGGTGCAATGAAATATAATGAAATGAAAGAAGGCAATTTTGTTAACGAAATTTCAGTCAAAGAAGCCTCCGCAAAATATTTAGCTGGATCCCATATTACACAGGATATGCCCATACCTGAAATAGATGGAATTAATGACCTTTTGAAAGAAGATATTAAACAATACGGAATGTGGTTAGAACAAATTGTATATAATTCGGTTGGAAATAAACTTGAAAAAGCTGAAGACTACTATGATGGCGGTGTAAAATACATGGAATTTGGTCGATATAAAGAAGCTATAGATATGTTGGAAACAGCTATCAATATGAAACCATTTTTCCCCGATGCAATTAATACACTTGGTGTTTGTTATACCAAAAAAGAAAATTTTGAAAAAGCCATAGAGTTTTATGAAAAAGCATTGGAACAATCTGGGGATCATGCCGGGTATATGCTAAATATTGCTATTTCTCATTTTATGATGGGAAATAAAGGAGTAGCAAAACTTAAATACAATGAAGTTGTTCTCGTTGATCCAGTCTTTGCAGGAAAATTGGATAAAGTATTTGGTGCGGCTAAAGCTTCTCTGGGTGGTAGTATCTCTCAAGGTCCTAAATTAAAAATATCTGATGATCTTGAAGCTGAATTAGCTGAAGGATCTTCCCAAGGATTAGTCGAAATAAAAGACGTTCCAAAAAATATTAAACCGCAAGATATTGAAAAAGTTGATTATAGAAAAAGATCAGCAAGAGGTGATAATACAATTGGAATTACCTTTGCACGATTGGGAAATTATTCGATGGCCGTTGATTATTTTAAAAAATCTGTACTCAATGATCCTGAAAATATGGATTATAAAGTAGATTTAGCCGTTGCGCTCTATCGATTATTTAAATACGACGAAGCAATCGAGTATTATGACATTGTTAAAAGGGCAAAGCCTGAGTTAGTATCCCAACTAGACTTTATTGAAAGTGTGGGGGAAATCACACCTAATTACAAAAAATTTGATTAAATTCAAGTGTATTAAATGAGGTTATCATGAAAAAGCTAAAATACATACTACCACTTATTGTCTTTAGTTTCATCTTTGCCCAAGATGAAGATGACATGGATTTAGATGCCATGTGGGATAATACTGTCTGGAATGAAATTGAAGAAGTCACCACCAAAGAATATGAAGTAGAAAAAGTAACCACAGTGGCCGGTGTTCGTGGCGCTGAAGCTGAAGATGAAGCTCTTCATCATCTTTACTATCGCCAATCTATGAAAGGGCCAAGTGAGATAGAGCTAAATAAAGCTTTAGGTAAATTGTTAATCACATTAACAACTTTGAAAGAGAAAGACCCAACTCATGTGAAAATTCCTGAAGTGACTCACTATGTGATTCAAATCTATAAAAAACTAAATAATATGCCTAAATCAAAAGAAATGGAAAATGAATTGTTGGCAACTTCACCAGATTCTAAATGGGCGAAATTTTACAAATAATCAATTATTAGTTATAGCATAAAAAAGGCTTCGAATTCGAAGCCTTTTTTTTTCCATATTTATTAAAAAGATATTCAAATTTTCTTTTTAATTTGATATAATTATTTAATCAATATTTCCATCCAAGCTTTAACCATTAAAAAGGAAACTAATGAAATATTTTATTGAAGTGATTGATTTCAAATCAATTATTGTAATCAGTATTGCATGTTTTTTTACCTACACATGCCTAGAACTAGGATTTATTTTTGATATTCCAACAGACCTGATTGGGATAGCAATTGTATTTCCAATTGTGTTTTCGATTAATGCAGCTTATGTGCGCCGAGAAAAAGCACTCACTCACTTCTCAGAAATAAAAGGCAGTGCATTAGCAATTCGATTAGCACATATGCATTGGGTCAACGCTGATACATCTTCTCATTTAAAAAAACTTGATAATTTATATTCACAGTTTTTTAAAAAATTATCGTCCTACCTGAAATCAGATTCACCAACAAAAGAACTGTATAATGATATCATTTTACAATTTCGAGATATCTCATTACAGCACGAGGAATTACGTAGCGCTGGACTATCAACTAGTGAAACATCCCGATCAAATCAATATTTAAGAATCATGATTGTCCACTTTGAAAATATAATAAATATTAAAAGCTACAGAACCCCAAATTCTCTCCGAGCATATTCAAAAGTATTTCTCAATGCATTTCCAATTATTTTCTCTCCATTCTTTGCCTTTGTAGCAAGTAATAACTCTCCCCTATTTGGGTTTGCGTTAGCCATCATGTATGGTCTTGTTCTAACATCACTCGATAACATCCAAGACGATTTAGAAGATCCATTCGATGGAATCGGTAGTGATGATATTTCATTAGAGTTTCCAGATATGCTATCACCAGATTTAATTACTGATTAATTTTGATCCAAAAAAAGGGCTTCAATTATGAAGCCCTTTTTTTATCACACCTTTATTAAAAAGGTATCGTAGGTGAAATTACTTTAGTAAAATCATTTTCTTTACAGCTCTATACTCACCTGCACTAATTGTGTAAATATACACACCTGCTGCTACAGGAGATCCTAAATCATTCGTTGCATTCCATAATGTAGAATGATATCCTGCTGAAACTTCCTTATTTACCAATTGACGTACTTCTCGTCCCATCACATCATAAATAGAAATAGAAACAGTAGAATTTGTTGGCAATGCAAACTGAATCTGAGTACTTGGATTAAACGGATTTGGATAATTTTGTTGTAATGCAAATTCCGTTGGAATCGTTAAACCATCTTCAATAGCAAGCATAATTGCAACAACATCTGATGGATTACTTTCATTTCCATTAATATCGACTGCAGTTACCCAATATTCAAAGTTTCCATCTGATATATTATCGACAAAAAAGGTATCAACTGTTGTGAATTCATCCGCAATATCTCCAGTATTCACATCATGACGATATATGCGATGATATCCAAAATCTTCATCCATGGGTACATCCCAAGTTAAAAGAATACCTTCATTCCCTGTAAACGCTTGAATACCGCCAGGTGCGCCCGGATGAAGATTATCAATTGAATAGCCTGTAATAGGTGCCGAATCATAAAATTCATTTGGGTTTTCTGTATGAGCAGTCACACGGAATGTGCTCCAATAAACTCCCATATGGGTTGAGTCACCTAAGGTTGGAACCACTGCACTATATGCTTCCATTCCATGCCATGGTACAGTTGTAACAAAGTCCCAAAGTTCTTGAGGCGCCTGATTGACTTGTCTCCAAATAGAATAAAATGAAAAATAATCCCACTCTCCAGGCATACCCGGGTTCCAAACTAAACGCATCTGACGACCTTGATCATTGGGAACATCACCTGCAAATTGAATATGAGGTGGATTCACAAACCCATACTCAAAAAGATTAATATCAAAATTCACTACATTATTTTCAATATTAATCCCAAATGGAATAAATACATCTTGATACCCTTCTGCGCCTGCAAATAAATGATAACTGCCATTAGGTAGGTCAACTTCTTGAAAACCAGGCTCTTCAACAAATCGAAGAACTTGATAATCTTCACCCATAATTCCTAAGAAGATCATACCCGGGTCATGATTACCCATTAAATTAATATTCCCCTGCCAAGCACCGTCGAACGATTCAACATGAGAAAGAGAAAAGTCTAACCATACATCATCATCCATTCCAACGTGAACCGAATCATAGGCACTTACCCAAAATCCTTCCGCTCCAGCAGAAACTCGATAGTCTCCTTCCTGTAAATACAGTTCAAAATAACCTTCTTCATTTGAAATCGTACCTTCTAATTCCCAATCATCATATAGATAGCTGGCATTAATAAAAGCAAATGAAATAGGGTTTCCTGCTTCATCTGAAACTTGTCCCGAAACTACTGTCATTTGCATTTCTTCGTCGAGCCAAAATTCTACATAGGATGTTTCATTTGGATGCACTTGAACCCAATTCATTTGAGAATGATATCCTTCACCAGATGCATCCATCTCATATTGTCCGGCAGGAACTTCCATCCAAAAATATCCATCAATATCGGTAACGATCTCAAACCAATGGTTATCATTCCAAGCCATAACCTGAGCATCAGAAATCCCCCAACCTTCTGAATCCATCACTTGACCTTCAATCCAACCGTGTTCACCACCATCATCATAGAAATCAAATTGCACATAATTTATAGAATCTGGATAGGTATAAACCCACTGTTCATCAGAGCCATACTCAGATTCAAAACGAACAAGGTAAGGGTTAGGTAAAACTGATTGATCAGCAACTCCGAATAGAGATGTGGATAATTCATATAATACATTTCCAGATGTATCTTCTATTGTCACTGACGCATTTATTATTGCTTCTTGCTCTCCATTTTCATTATACTGATTTCCAACTAAAAGAATTTTGCCATACATATCTCTTGGGTAAAGTGTAAACTCAAGAGTTAACTCTTCATTTTCACTAACTTCAATCATACCATCATAAATATCATCCCAATTTACCTCACCATCATTTTCATATGCTGCAGCAAAATATGATCCAACCGGAACTTGAATTTCAAATGAACCAGTTTCATCTGTACTTAAAGTAAATTGTTCATCAAAATTATTTGCTATCCAAATACTAGCATTAGCAAAGGGTCTATTTTCAAAATCATAAACCATTCCAGAAATGGTACCTGTCTCGCCATCATTAGGATGATCAAACTTCAAACGCATACCAGAATAAATTGATTCTTCATCATCAGGACTCCAAACGGTAATACCATCGTCAGCTACCTCATTCTGAATACCAATGGTTGTCCAATTATAATCATCTACCGAAAAAGCCACATTGTTGTATTGCATCACAAAATCACCGCTTGGAAATAGAATGAGTTGCATATCATACATAGATGAATCTTCACAACAAAAACTCCAATTAGACCATGTAATTACAAAAGAATCATCTGATTCTCCGAAAGTCACCAAACCTGGACCATAACCACCACCATTCGGGAAACCATCCGTTGCAAATACGGCAATTACAGGAGAAGGTATATATTCAGAAGTATCCCCACTTGGTAAATAATCACTCCAAATTTCCCCCAAGTATGGTTGTTCGTCGTTAGTTGAGTTAATAAATGTGACCCAGCCATTTGACGAAATGCCCACTGAATCATACCACATATCGTAGAAAGGGAATTCTCCGGGGAGTTCAACCCATTCTCCATCATCATCACTCAACCAGAGTGTATCTGCTTCATCGAGTTCTATCCATTCAAATGATTCATCATTGAACATATATTCATATCCAAACTCATCACGATCTTCTGATGTTAAACTCCAATCATACTCCGAGTTTTTCATCTTTATCTGACGTTCACCCTTATTTTGGTTTAACGTAACTATTCTATCAGAAGGAACATACTTTGGAAGTTCGGCATTGGTTCTACGTGTTTCTACGCTAGCCCGGAATTCTTCCAGCTTTTGCTTTGCTAAATTCTGTTTTTCTAAATAGGCTTCTTTTTTGATTTGAATATTTGATTTCTTTAGTTTTTTATGGTTTTCTATCATTTCAAATAAATCAGCAGTTTGGTTATTCCCTTTTTTTTGCGTCAATACGGTAGGGCTTCCAATTGGTTTTGGGATTTTTTTTCCAACTTTGGCTTGTTTTAAAATATTAGATAGCCCTTTCTTAATAAGTCTATTTTCTTGAAACTCATCAGCATTAAACTGAATTTCTTGAGACTGAGTCCTCTGGGAATTTGAACCTATTTCACTGGGCGTATCTACACCGAATAATAATGGAAAAGACAAGGTTAGTGTTAAAATAAAAAGACGAAACATTTTTGACTCCTGGTTGTGTTTTTGCTAGAAAGACATTGGGTATGCCTTATGGGTAACTAAAATATAAAGCTATTTATTAAACTAAATCAATTTTTTATATTTAATGTGATTCTACTCACAATTTCAACTCTAAAATTGATGATATATATCATAAGTGTACATTATTTTTTATTTGGCTCTTCAGGGTTTAGGATGAAATAATGAAAATTAGGATTAGAAATAAAACACTTACCTCGTCCTTTAGGTCGAGGATTAGAGAACAAACAAAAAAGGGCTTTAGCCCAATAAAGAAAAATTAATTGACATATATTAAATTATGAGTTCATTTTGCGTGGACAACGATGAAGAAATTTGGATTTAGTGAGTAATTGGGCTAAAGCCCATCATAGTTTTGTACTTATTACCCCAACGCTAAAGCATTGGGTAAGTGGGTTGAGCTTAATTAAATCCACACTAAAGTCGGAAGAACCAAAATTGATGATATATATCATAAGAGAATATTATTTTTTATTTTAACAGAACTATTTTTTGTACTACTCTATCTTTTCCAGACATTAATTCTACAAAATAAATACCACTAGATTGTTGAGATGCATTCCATTGAACTTCATGGGTTCCTGATGCCAATACTTCATCCACCAGAGAAATCACCAAACGACCGTTTATATCAAAAATATGTAAAATTGTATTTCTTTGTGTTTTTACATCAAACCGGATTGTAGTACTTGGATTAAACGGATTTGGATAAGATGGATAAAGATGAAATTGTTCAACAATAATATTTCCATCAACATCTAACGGAACAGATGAGCCATTGATAAATGATATAACACCATAAAAAACACCTCCGTTTTCTACTTCAAAATATTGTGATTCATCAGGTGTCAACAAAATATCTTCACCATTATATTGCCCATACACATCCCATTCATATTCACCATCGATAATAAAATCAATGGACCCTGACCATACATTATCCCCAACAAATTGGTCGCCATCTTCACCATTATTATTTAATTCTAATGGTAATCCACTCGTCATATCTCCCACAATATAATACCCATCCCAACCACTCATTGTGGAGTCATATACCATAAAGGTTGTATTTCGTGTTGCATGCGGTAATTGATTTGGAAGAAAACTAACATCCGTTGTAAATGTAAAATAATAAGGAGCTGTGGTTGGATATATAGCTTCAATAAACAAAGCTGAATACCCTGAATCTGGCTCGGGTATTTCACCCACATAAACACCTGGTTCAATCTCTGACAAAGTTAAATATTCCCATAATGCACCCATCGTATAAAATCGGAAATCAAATTCGTTGGGATTATGAGCAGTCCATAGTCTCACTGATGTTGGTGGACTAATTGTTTCAAATTGGATAGAACCATTTTCTTGGATTTCCCATGAAAACTCTGGTAACGGATAGTCATTTAACATGGCTCTATAAAAAGCCATTAGACTAATTATAGCGCTTTCAAATTGCTCATCCATCCCATGCCCCGTATTAGGGATATAACGTTGATAAGTTACACCTGGCAATTGATCTAAATAAAACTGAGATGATGGTACAAAAAATTCATCACCTGAAGCATGAATCAAGAATTTGGGTAACTCAAGTCGATCTAAATAATTTAGCGGGTCCACAATTTCCATTAAATCGTATATTTCTGGTTGAGAAAAACGATCAAAAATCCCTGCATCTTCATAATCTTGGACAGCTGGCGACCAAAACCCATATGCACCATAATGATGTTTAAATGATTTCACCAAATTCAATGCATCAAACACAATAGGAATAATTGAATGAACTCGATCATCGACAATACCGGTAAGCCAAGTCGTCCACCCTCGTTTTGATGCACCTAAAAGAATAAATTCTTCTACCAAATTTGATGTTCCAAGTTCATCAGAAAAAAATAATTGTACTACATCCATGGCTTTTACAACCGATTTTACCATTGGAAGCTGTAAGGGCCAATCGCTATCACCCGTATTTAAATATTTATCCCATGTGTACGCAATAATTGCATCTTCAGATCTCGTAAAATCTTCATCCGAAAATTGTACTGGTTCATTGGGAATCATCTGAATATCCATAATAACAGAATTAGAGATAAAAGCTAAATTCACTAAGGTCTCATCAACTCCATTTGGAACAGAACCACCATTACTTCCTCCACCAATAAGTAACATTGCTTTATTCTTATCTGCACCATCCGGCACAATTATATTTATCCAATGTTGCCAATGAGCTTGATCCACATCATCTGTTGATCGCCAAGTTTGAGAATACAATTCTATATTATAACCAGTATAGCCATTACCATCAATGGTATTATGAAGTGTATATGACCATGTTGAATCTGGTCGATTTACATATTCATCAAGAATAGTATTTTGACCATACAAAAAAGTCAAAAAGAAAAATAAATAATATAATTTAGTACAGCATCGAAATTGATTTATTATCATAACAATAATTTAATCTATTCGAATCCTTTGTAAAACCTTGTTCATAAAGAAAAAAGAGTTAATATTTTTCTGATTAATTCAAAAAATGGAGCCCATTCGCCAACTGGTCGGATGGAGAATTTTAAACTTTTAATGTGTAAATCAGTTATTTCAAAGGATTCTATTCATTGATTATTTCTAATCTGCTTCTCAATGTCTTAAACTTAGATATCGTTCCAACCGTTAGAATAACAAATTAAAGGTATAAAATGGATTATATAAAATCGGGGAAACATCTGCTTGAAAAAGAGTGCAATGCATTAAAACAATTAGCAACATCTTTAGGGAATGAATTCACTCAATCCTGTGAAAGTATAAATAAGACAACGGGAAAAACAGTTTTTCTAGGACTGGGGAAATCTGGACATGTTGCCAAAAAATGTGCAGCGACATTCTCAAGCTTAGGGATTCCTTCTTTTTTTGTTCACGCAGGTGAACTATTTCACGGTGATTTTGGTATGATTTCTAAAAATGATCTTATCATTGCTTTCTCATATAGTGGAAATACTTCTGAAGTTGTAAATGCAGTCAAATATTGTGTACAAAATAATATTTCCACAATTGGTATATCTGGAGATTCTGAATCTCTCCTAGCCAAAACGAGTGAAATTCATTTGGATATTTGCGTAGAAAATGAAGCCGATCACTTAGGACTCGCTCCAACTTCATCCACAATAAATATGATGGCATTGGGAGATGCTTTGGCTTCAGCAGTCTCAGAAGCCAAAAAATTTGGCTGTAACGACTTTCATCGATTTCACCCTGGCGGTAGTTTGGGAAATCAATTAGAGAGCGTATAGATGGGACACGTAACCGTAGTTGGAAGCTTTATGTATGATCTTGTGGCAACTGTTCCGCGCCGACCCAGAGCGGGAGAAACACTCGTTGGAGATTCATTTGGAATGTTCCTAGGTGGAAAAGGTGCAAATCAAGCCATTGCAGCTTCAAGAGCAGGCGCAACCGTTACCATGATCGGACGACTGGGAAATGATTTATTTGGAAAACAATTTTTAGAGAAATTTTCACAAGAGGGAATCAATACAGATTTTGTTGTCCAGGATAAAGAAAATGGAACGGGTATTGGAATGCCATTAATAGATTCATCTGGCGATAATAGTATTGTAATAATTCCTCAAGCAAACATGGCTCTTACAGTTAAAAATATTAATCAAGCTGAAGCATCTATTGCTAAAGCTGATGTATTAGTTATGCAATGTGAAGTTCCATTAGAAGCCAATCAACGAGCGGCTGAAATCGCCAAAGAAAATGGAACTTTAGTCATACTCAACCCTGCACCCGCTCAACTCATTCCTAATCATACTTTAGAACTTGTAGATATTATTACACCCAATGAAACTGAAACTGAGATCTTAACTGGATTGCCTACAAAAACTGAAGATGAAGTCATATTAGCCGGGAAATCTCTTCTATCTAAAGGAGTAAAAACTGTAATTCTGACTTTGGGAGAACGTGGTTCGATGCTATTAACTAAAAATGGTGAAAAAATAATTCCAGCATTTGATGTTAATGCGGTGGATACAACAGCTGCCGGAGATTCTTTTTGTGGCGCACTTGCCGCATCATTAGCCGATGGGAAAAGTATCAATTCATCTGTGGAAATTGCCAATGCTGCCGGTGCCCTAGCTGTTACAATATTAGGCGCTGAACCTTCGTTGCCTCATCGAGATGCAATTGAGAGTTTGCTTCAATCTAATTAACGGGAGTTAATCCTAATCCGATTAAATGTTGGCGAATGATTTGCCTTTCGGATTCCCTAAACTTATGAAATGGTTCGGCCATAAAATCATTACAAATCCCCATCACTGACAAGGCACATTTAAGACCTTTTAAATAACTTGATCCATATTTCCCTACTGAATAAATAGATGAACTTATTTTCATGATTTTCTCATGCAATTCACCCATTTTTTTCAAATCCCCTTTCATGGATGTTTCGTACATACTCACATATAATTCAGGGATCAAATTTGCACCCCCACATACACCACCATCGCCCCCCAATACAAGAGTCTCTCCCAGTAATTCTTCCGGTCCAACAAATAATTTAAAATCGTCTTGATCCTTAAAAAGATGCTGAAGTTGATGAAAATATATCATATTTGCGGAGCTATCTTTTAATCCAATCACTCCTGGTAATTCAGATGCTCTTTTGACCGTTTCTGGTTCAAAAATCATTTTTGTATGACTCGGCATATTATATAAAAACAATGGAAGCGGTAACCGTTGCTCTAAATGTTCTATATATTCGAGCAATTCTGATTGACCAGCCGGAAAATAATATGGAGGAGCTAATACAACAGCACTAGCACCTTTTTCCGCAGCATATTCTGCTATGTTAATTGATTCAATAAATGATGTGTCAGTAATCCCAACTAAAACGGGAACCTTTTCATCCACTTGATCCATGGTGTTTTTAATAACTTGTTTTCGTAATTGATGACTTAGACTCGGTGCTTCACCTGTTGTTCCAAGAACAAAAAGTCCATGAACGCCGCCATCAAGAATATGAGCAATAAGCGATTCTAGTCCCTGATTATCAAGTGTATCCCAATCTTTAAGAGGCGTAACCATGGGAGGAATTATTCCATAATATTTTTTTGTAGTCATTGATGTCAACCTATTATTTTAAATAAATGCACTTGCCAATTTTGGATCCTGATTTAACAGAGAGTTTGTAAAAATATACTCCACTACTTAAACCATCAGGGCTCCAATCAATTGAATGTTTTCCAGATGAATACCATTGATTTAAAATCAATGAAACTTCACCACCTAAACTATCAAAAATAGATAAAGATATTTTTTCATTGTTTGATAAAGAAAAACTAAATGTTGTAGATGGATTAAAAGGATTTGGGTAGTTTTGAAATAAAGTGAATTGAGTTGGAATACTATTAGAAGTAATTTCTAAATCATCGGTATTTAATAGAAGAAGTGTAGCATTATTTGAAATATCATCATTAAAACTAAATAAAACCAAATTTCCTTCAGTATATAAATCAATTGCATTTTGGCTTTTTATGGGTTGTGTTACCACACCACCGTCTTCCGGCCATGAGATGTTATTTAATATCGAAACCGAATCTCCTAAAATTAATCCCTGGAAAAAGATTAATTCTGATGAAACAGAAAGCATTCCAATATCATGTTCATTGGCTGGAAATATTATTTCATAATTTTGGTTATTTTCATTCCAATGTGTCCCCAGCGCAACCTCGCCGGGGAAAAAAATACCTTGAAATGAATTAAAAGTTGTCCTATTCCCTAATGTATCCACCAAACATGAATAGATATTTTGCCCATTTTCAGAACTTGCAACAATCACATATTTATTTATTTCTTCCAACCAAGAAACACTATAATTATATAATGAAATATTGGAAATATAGACATGGGGAGCAGTTGCCGTAACTGTTATAGAATCAGGTCTAACAATGCTTCCCAATATTCCTTCACCATCTGTCCAAATTGTGAAAGAATGAGATTGATTATTCGTTGCTGAAACCGGCCACCAATGATCTTCTAATTCATCGGTTAAATTAAGATGATGTTTTAAATCACCTGTATTTGAGTCTAACACGATTACTTCTTTCATCGCATGTTGTGCCGGTGGTGCTTCATCAGTGTATGCTATTACAAAATAGCCATTACAATATATCACTGATGGTGAATGCTGTGCATCTGACCCACCCGCTATTATCCAATTGCCTCGTATAATTCCACCATCTGCGGTATGAATCTGTCCACGGATATCTATAGTAGATCCGCTTCCATCTTCCCATACGCTTAAAAAATTATTATCGATTGGATTGTAAGCAATTGAAACAGGTTCTTGTGCTTCATCATTCCCACCATCACCGATATAACATACAGGTCCATTTGTACTCATATTTCCATCGTCATCAAAGGATACAATTTGCTTATAAATATCATGCTCCCAACTATCCCCAAATGAACTTGACCACGAAAGATAATAATGAAATCCCGATGAATCTGAAAATTCTTCAATTGACATAGAATGATTATATTGCCAAGTATCCATCTGACAAAAGGTCAAATTCCCTGTCAATAATATTGGAATGAATATTCTCATTATTAAAATTTATTTAATATACACCATTGATTTTGAAATAGCATTTTGTCCATTTTCTAACACTGAAATATAAATACCTGATGAGATGGGTTCTCCAATTTGGTTATGCGCATTCCAAATAATTTGATGGTTGCCTGCATCCATTTTACCTTTGACTAATGTAATTATTTCTTTACCTGTGATATCAAATATCTTCAATGATACTTTTTGAGATTTTGGCAAAGAATAACTGATGATTGTTTCTGGATTAAATGGATTTGGATAGATTTCTTTAATAGACAGGTTATTTGGTAACATTACATTTGAAATGAGTGAGACCGTTTCATCAGTCACAAAATAACGAAATGGTTCAGCCGTATCAGATCCCCAAACAGAATGACTCCCTGGTGTATATCCAGCATCAGCTGCAGATTCTGATAATTCTCCACTAGCTTCTAAAGATGCCGAAATATTGATATATTGACCTACATCAATAATTCTATCTCCATCGGGCGTGTTTAAAAATCCCCACATTGGTGCTTTAATCTCTGCTTCATGTCCATCATCAGAAATAGCAATTGTAATAATACCTTGATATACAGGTCCTCGATCCTCCACCACCACATAAGAAGAATCTTCAAACGTAACCCATTGGGTATAATGATCATATGTTCCGGGAGCAAGATTGACAATACCATTTTCTAAATCTTCTAGACCTTGAGTTTGGGCTTGATTTTCACTTGTAAATTCGTGGTTGATATAATGTCCGGTGTTAAACCCTCCATCAAAAAACTCAACTTCCATATTCATATCATAACCACGACTGTCTGGATAATAACCACCATCTTTCAATTGATACCCGGTTGTATCATTATCATCTACGTCAATGGTGAAAATAAAATAATACCGGCCTTCCCTGTCATGTCCCAAAGTATCCGAAGACGTTCTCCCAATTTCCCCTGTTGCTTTGATATACCCATATAAATTTTCCGCATCATTGGTAAACTTAACTTCAAGAATATCAACATCTGTAGAATTTACATAGTTAGGTGAACCTCCATCCGGATATCCATCTGTATCATGTACATCATCAGCAGAATCAACTATGGCAGATGGAATATTGGACCAATCATTAAATTGGCCATCAATTACAATACCTATTTGTGCATAAATACACACAGGAATTATTGATATCGATACGATATATATTTTAATATTATTCATTATATTATTCATTATATTATTCCTTTAGAAATGTCTTTAATTTCTCGATTTTATTGCTCTTTTTCTTCCGATTTGAATGAATACTCTAAATTTATATGACAGATTTGTCCATAAGTTTAGGATCTAAAAAGTAATCCATTGTAGATCTACTGTAGGCACAGATGCTTCACCTGAAAAGTTTTTCCTAACAAATAAAGACGTTTGAGTATCTTTATAACTATCAGGAAGAGATAATGTATCTAAAATATCGGTATTCACCCAAACAGGATATTTTTTTCTTAATTTCCCCAATTGATCGTCAACCTCTTGTTGATGCTTTTCATATAATAATGCATTATAAACATCTTCTTTATATTTATAAAATCGGGTGGTATCAACATCAGCTAAATCCAATTCTTTCCAACGATTTTTAAAATAGGACTCCATTTCACTCAATGTAACATCCAAATCTTTTACAACATTATGCCGATAAATATCATATATCCATTTCTTTTTCCAATGTTTAATATCTGTATATATTTTATCGTGTTCTCCTAGACTATCCCGTTCTGCAATGTCAACATATGTATCATTTTTTATCATTCTGCCGATTTCTGTAATCAAAACAATTCTAAATGTTTCAATAGATTGATTATTATTTTTTAGTTCTCGACGATAATAATTCATATAACCTAAATAATCACGAACAGTTTTATCCCATTGGGTACTTGAAATTAATTTCTTATTTAATAATTGATTTATCTTAATCAAATAAGGTTTTGAAGTATCAGAAATTATTTCAACATGAGAGATGATATCGCCTCTTGATGGTAAACCATCTTTGAACCATTGAAAAAGTGCATCGGTAAAATCTTCAAGAACTGTTCCTTTTAATCTAATATTCATCGGAGTTAGGATTGAATCCAATATTGTATGTGAAATACTGTCTGTCTGTATATTATGAAGTCTCGCTAAAATACGTTTTCGCTTGGAACCATATTGTAATTCGTTGTCCAATATCCCTTCTCGATGAATATCAAGAATTTGAAATAAGGCATACCCATCACCATAAGGAATTGGTGTAGAAACCGCACCTATATTAAGATCTGAAATACTAGACAAATATTTTGGATGAATCTCAAGATAATCAATCCAGTCTGTTTCATAATCTTTAATTGTTTGTACTTTAAATTCGTTTTTTTTAAGTATATCATTTACATAGTCTACTAATGATTTTTGTTGAGCTTGATTATATACATTTTCTGCTAAATCTAAAGTTGGAATTGGCCAAATTAACATTCGCCATTTTACCGTTGATTTTTGAATCGCATTTTGAATATCATTTTCTGAAACATTAACTCTACCATGGATATTCGACAGGTAAAATGCTTCTAATTGATTAGAGTAAAATCTCTGTTTAACTCTTTTTTGAACATAGGGATGTTTATCAAAACCCAAATGAGTACCTTCTAAGGAAAGCAATAGCTCATTAATCATATAATTTAGATATACGGTGCGAGGATCCCCACCCGCTTTCAAGGGCGAAAAACCCATTTCAAAACTCATTTTAAATTCATCCACAGTAATATTAGAGTTACCAACTTTTGCTATAATTACCTTATCAAGGTGTTTAGATAGTTGTTGTTTATTACATGATAAAAATAAGGGAATCATAATTCCTAAAAAAACTAGCTTACTTTCCTTTAACAAAATCTTTTTATAGGCAATATATATATATAAACAAAAATTCATAGAGTGTTAGGTTGAACTCTATTTAATAACCGCAAATTTTCCTCGTTTTATACCCACTCCTTTTGCTTCAACAACAAAGAAATACATACCAAATGAAACTTCGGGACCATCTTCAGATGTAAGATTCCAATCATGCCTCCCATATTCTTCAATAGAGTTATGAGAGATTTTTTTAACTAACTTTCCACTAGCAGTAAAAATACTTATCTCACATTGAGGAGGTAAATTTACAAATTCAATTTTTCTGGCTGATCGACCACCCAAATCATAAATAGATTCAAAGCTGCTTGCAACAACATAAGGGTCTGGCACCACATAAATATTCTTCATTTCTTTTTTAGCTTGTTCCTTAATCCATTCACCACCTTCAACTGTAAATCTATACACGTCATCTCGACTTGGATTTCTAGTAGTCCTAAATTTGTAAACATCACCTGGCGATGGAGGAATAACAGAATTTAGAGAATCAAATGGGTTTTTCAAAAATCGAAGTGACCATGAAAGTTTATAACTAGAAGTGGAATCTTTAGGAGGAATTGTGATAATGACTCGAGTACTATCCCATAATTGCCCAATTATATCAGGATTATTTTCTAACGTTGAATGATGCACATCATAATGGAATTGGACTTTCATTTGCTCGGGATTATTTGGGTCAGTTACGTTCCATGTTGTAAAGTTTAACGGATAAATAGGAATTAAGGGAGGGTAGGGGCTAATGGATGTATCTACGCCCATTTCATTTTCAACTCTTATTTCAAAATCATAGGGTAATGGGATATAATTCACAGGTAATTCTATCCGATCAACTCTCAGATTTGAATTTGTCTCTGTCGACCATTTTTTCCACTCATGAGTCGTTCGCCCTCTATTATTCCATGTAATAATATCAATACCTCTTGTTTTATCATTCCATGAACTTGGCAATGGCCAACTAAAGTCAAAATGAAGTCCTTGATAATTTAATCGTTCTAAAACCGGAAGAGACGAAGATAAAAATGTTCTGTAATCATCTTCATAGAAATCAAAAAGTGTATCTCCGGTCGTCAAGTTCATACACATCATTCCATTTATTGTCCCAAATTCATAAGGGGAATAAACCTCTTCAAGCCATCCATTATCTGAAAACGTTATTTCATATTCATTTCCAAGCTTTACATTGTGACGATTAAAAACTTGAATATTATTTATAACACCTCTTGCGTACCCGGATACATGTTCAACCCGTGAGGTATCAACATTAGGGTCAGTATATCCGGCAGAAGTCTCTACAGGGACAACAACAGCAGTGTTTCTATCTCGATAAACAACTTCTCCAAGAGGATTCACCGTAATATTGAATGGAGATTCACTCGGCATCGCCTGTAAGGGATAATACTCTGTCACTAATCCTCGATCATAAAAATCGTAATCATTACCAGCATCAATAGATGTTATAGCATAATAATATAATCTGCCATTATCAACCAGTGTGTCAATATATGAGTGTTTTAAACCACTATCTTTCCCCATATCATAATGTACACCTAATGCAGGGAAGGGAACTGGATGAGGCCCCTTCAATCCATCACTTTTATCATAAATAGCAAGTGGTTTTAATAAAATAACATTCCCAAAAGCATCAGATATTGTTTTGATATCTAAAAATTTAGGATTTGTACTTTTATAAACCCTATATCCTTCAAAATCATAACCAAAATACGGGTCCTTTGAAAACTCTGCTTCAGTATCCCAATATAATATAACTTTTTTGTCAAAGGCGGTTGAAATAACAGTCGGGCGGATGGGTGGCGTAAGAAAACGATAGTTATTATTGTATATTTTTTGCATAGTTGATTTATTTCTAACAATATCATCATTATCCTCACCCATCAACATAGAAATAGTAAACCGTTTCCATTCATCTTTTTCAAGTTTGATGTTTCGGGCACCAAAAGTAAAAGCTATATTATCATCAGTCTCTTCAATATCAATTCCTTCTTGGTTTAAATATCTTACCCAAAACAGATTATCACTTTTTAAATCTTTATTCTGCTCATAAACATAAATATGTTTTAAACCTGCTTGATCTTGTTCATCGATATCGGTTTGATCAAAATCAGGTTCTCCTGGATCCATAACATTGTTACATTCTGTCCCGTCAGAGTCCGGACCAGTCCAGCCATATTCGCTTGGTCCAATCCCATCGGATCCAACATCATTTCTTTCTGGCTCATAATCCAATCTGTCATTTTCATTAATATCTTCGCCAAGATCTAAAGCACCATTTAAATTAATATCTTCGGTATCCCACTGCCCATTATTTTCTGAACCATCTTCATCTGGAGCAATATATAAAGAGTCATTTGGGCCGACTCTATCCAACCCAACATCTGCAAAAGGAAACCAATCACCGTCATTATCAATTCCATCAGACATTGATTCATCAATAAGGCCATCTGCATCGTCATCAATACCATTATAAGCTACACCAGGACTTTCTAAAAACCCAAATCCAAAAACTCCAATTTTTTGATAAGTATCTAATTGTTCAGGGAATGCATACCATTGGTACATAATATCAAATTCAAGTCGGCCTCCTTCACCTTCATGATCATATTCTGCAATAATATAATCTGCACGATTATATTCTGATTGCCCACCAATATTTGCATCAGCATATGTACCTGCAATCAATCGAGGTAATTCATAATCACTGTAATTATGAATTTTATATACTGATACAATCAAATCTTCTGCCAATGGGTGAAACCAGGCATACGTTCTAGCTTCTATTTCAAGACCTGCTCCTTGTATACCACCATCAGTCCAAGATGTGATATTCGGTGTCCCATCGTCATTTTTCATTGGCCAATATTTTTCTGATTTATAATCATTCCAATGATCATTCTCATGATCATCCATCATATAATATGATTCCTGATCTGCAATTGTTTTTGTTCCATATTCACCGTTCCATAATCCTGCCCGAAGACCAGCATTTGTTGTTCGTGGAGGTCGATTAAAATATGGTCTTGTATCTCCAGGATATGTCCCACCTGGCCAATATTCAGGCCAGGTACGCTTATCTGTACTCATGGCTATACTTTTTATTATACTTTCTGGCGGGTCTAGATGATAATCTAATTGTCCATTAAAATTTAAATCTTCAGCAGGTGCTAATTCTCCATCACCATTAATATCTTCATTAATACCCCAAATAAAACCATTTATACCACCATTATAGAATCCGGGAATCGGTGACCAGATTTGCTGGTGAGTTCGATCTGATGATAATTGAGCAACTGAATGCTGGCTAATATGCGGTAAATAAGCATCACTAAGAATTGGGAACTGTTCGCCATCCCACTGTTCGGGTACAACTTGACCTTCAAATTGTGACATGTCAGTAACTAAAGTTCCAATATAAAAATTAAAGTAGCTTCCATAAGATAGTCCTTCACTTCCTGGCCATTTCATTGGAACCCCTGGAGATATATTAGAATCGGTTATATTCCCTATATTCCAAACGGGAGAATAAATAAGGTTACGATTAAAAACACCTCTTGCCCAAAAACGAGCCCAATGCATAGGATGAGTATCATACTGTGTATCATCCAATCCTTGAGGTAAAATGGATTGATTTATTAAAATCAAACATAAAATAAATTTGAAATTAATCCGTTTTTTTAATTTAACAATGTTTTTAATCAATTTGAACTTATCCCTATTGTAACACGACTGACAGATGATAAAATTGTCCAATCAGAATATGAGTAATCTACTGTAACTGCCATAGCGTGATATAATTTATATTTTAAACCGCAGCCTAAAGTAAGACCATCAGCCGCATAGTCTGCACCCAAAGAATGATATCCCGCTCTCAAATAATAGGACTTCATTATTTTTGCTTCTATTCCTATATCAACAGTTTCTACATCATTACTTGGGTGATTAAAATTTATTGCAGTTTGCACTGAATTATTCACACCCATTTCCAGTTCATATGCTAAACCAAATCGGAACAAGACTGGTAATAGATATTTTTCTGTTTTTAATTGAATCGGTACATTATCAATATTAAAGTAATCGTCTTGTCGTCCATCAACATCCATACTTCGAGTTAAATCTCTCCCATCTAACTTAAATTCCGGGCCAAGATTATTAATAACCCCTCCAAGGCGTAACCCTTTTATTGGCGTTTGAAAAAAGATAGAAACATCAACAACATTTGTTGAACCGGACTCATGCCAAATCCTTTGGCTAAAATATTTTGCTCCTAATCCGACTGAAATATTAGGTGTAATTAAATATGCCCAATAAAGACCAACACATAAATCCATTGCAGAATACGATTCACCTGTCCCTTCTGGCCTAAATACTGTTCTAACCGGATTTTCCCCATAATCCAATGCTGCTAAATGTAGTCCAATTGTTGATCGTGTCGGACGAATGGGTATAACTAAATCCACTACATTAAAATAAGTATCAACAAACCAATTTGTTTTGGTTGTTTGTAGCGAAAGTGATTTTATTCTTGAAATACCAGCGGGATTCCAATATAAAGCCGATGGATCTTCTGATATGGCTACAAAAGCTCCTCCAAGTCCTTCCGCACGAGCACCAACACCAATTTCCAACATGGCTCCGGCAGTTGAACCTCTTCTAGTCACATCCGTTTCATAAGCAATATCTTCCGGATCGGTCTGACAAAAAACCATATTTAATGTACAAATTATTCCTATTAATATAATTCTTAACCTATAAATATTTTTTACAAAATTATACATCAAAATTGTACCATAATTCCAAATTGGATTAACCGTGGACGAGAGTAATTACTTGGATTATAGTTTGCTTCATCTAACGAGAATTCATCTATTTTTAAAATTCTATTATTTCTTAAGCGATTTATTTCCGGTAAATAAGCATTAGGCCCAGCTCTTCCAGTAATACTTCTCACAGAATTTTCATTTAATTGATTAAATATATTAAATACATTTATTATAAACCTGCTATTATATCCAAATAATACGGAAGATCTTACTAGCTTCAGGTCTACTCCCCAGCGAACTGGCTTACGTCCCACATTATCCCACTCACCCCCTGGTAATGAAATTGATGGATCCAATGTTGAAGGTGAATACGGTAATCCTGAACCTAGTTGATTAACTAAACTAATATTCCATTTTTTATTGGGACGATACGACATTGTTACATTTAAAGAATGACGCTGATCCCAATCTAAATACTTTATTTTCCTTACTGAAATTGTATATGAACCCATTCCTGGACCAGAGAGAATACTTATATTTCTCAACATTTCAGGACTCGACGCACTACCTTTTGCCAACATATAAGTATAATCTACACCCGTATTAAATTTTCTATCAGGTGACTGATAATTAAATGAGAGTGTTGCGCCAGTGGAATTGCCATATTCTTTATTTACATATCTGTAAAATGTAGCCGCATTACTTAGGGTTAATATTTCTATACCCAACAAATCTTTAATATCTTTATGAAATATAACAAGCTCCATCGCCAAGTTACTGGTTATTTCTTGTTGATATCCCACTTCGTATTGGACTGTATTTTCAGGTTTTAAATTGGGGTTCCCAATTCTAGACCCAATAATACTAAACTGATTATAGTGTGAAAGAACCGGATTTTGATACATTTTTTCATAGCTTGGTATTTGGAAAAAATGCCCATATGATAATCTTAACGCACCACTTGTAGATATTGGGAACGATAATCCAAAACGAGGACTAAATTTAAATTTACTTTTTGCTTGTTCATAATAACCATCTGCCCCAACAAATTCCGGGTATACTATCGAATAGTCAGGTGCCCAACGATCCTTTGGATTAAAATAATCTAATCTTAGCCCAGCATTTAAAATAATTTTACCAAGTTCCAATGATGTTTGAGTAAAACCTGATGCTTCCAATGGTTTTCGTGTATAATCTATATAGAATAAGTGATCAAATGCACTATCAGGGTGAGTCTCTCGTAACTGTAAATTACCAAATTCATAATTGGCAGTAGAATCACGAAATACATTATAGGGTATTTCAAACTCAAAAATTTCTGATCTCGACCACGGAAACTGCATAGTTTCATATCCTAATTTTTCGCGCATGGGCGAATTCAAATAATGCAATGCATGTTTTTTTATTTCAAAACCGCTTTTAATTTGAATGATATTATTAATTTGCCACGTTATATCTCCATTTGTTAAATGAATCAGTTGTTCATCATAATTTCGGTTCCAACTACTAATACCACCAAAATCATAACCTGTTAATTTCGCAGGGTCCCAAGCATTGACTGCTGTTGTTTGATATCGAGGGTCATTAGAATCCTTAAAAGTATATCGTTGGGAATTAGATTTTTGTAATGAGTACCTTAAATTATAAAATATATTTATAGATGGGCTATGTGTCATAACCAGCATATATGACAAATTTTGATCAGCCCAGAATGAATTCCCATCTGGGCAAAATCGCCAAGAGGAACTATACCCTTTTCCATGAGAATCATTATAAAATGAATTGAGTGAAAATGTTAAATTTGATGATGGTTTGTATACAAGTTTTAAATTTATATTAACTGTTTTTTCCCAATCCATGGGAATTATTTTGCCATCACCAGTATGTAATGAATCCGGAATAGGAATAACAATAGGATCTTTTGGATCAAAACTTGCTGAATACCATTCTCGATAAACTTCAATTTCCCAACCATCTTCAGGCATATACCTTCTTTCGCCATTTAGCCAACCATTTGAATCAACTATCCGGCCATTCAAAAAAAATCCAATCTTACCAATTTTTTTTATGTTTAATAATGGTCCTGATACGGAAATTTTCATTTCTTTTTCTGACATAGGTTGAAACGTATCCAATGCTATATATTGAGGCTTATTAGAAGAATAGAATCCACCTATTAATTGTTCTATACTACCTTCATATTTTGCCCCGGGCATTTTAGTGACCACGTTAACTACACCCGATTGAGCAGAGCCATATTCGGCATTGAATGTTCCAGTAATTACTTGGAGTTCTTCAATAAAATTATTCTCAATTTCAACCATAGACCCACCGGACTGACTGTAATTATCGGTCACAGGAATTCCATCAATCATATATGATATTTCTCTAGATCTTCCGCCTCTGATATGTAGATTACCACTCGCATCAGAAACAACACCTGCTTGTAATTGAATTATATCTTCCAAAGAAGTAACAGGCAACAATTCAATTTCACTTCGATTAATATAAGATGCTGAATTTGTGCGATCTAATTCAACAACTTTTCTTTTTGCAACAACGGTTATTTCTTCTCCTTCAATGATTGTTTCTCTTAAATAGAATTCTAATCTAGTCGTACGATCTACCGATACATTTACATCTATAATGGTATATTTTTTATATCCAATCATTGATGCACTAACAGAGTATTCACCCGGTGGTATATTGATAATCATAAAACTTCCTTCTGTGCTGGAAGCAGCACCAAGCATAGTTTCACCAATTATAACATTAACGCCTGGAAGTGGTAAACCCGTTTTTTCATCTAAAACTATCCCACCGATTTTACCCGTTGACCCTGCAATTAAATATCCAAAAAATATTATTGAACTAAACAGAATTTTCATTATTTTTTTCAGCATGGAATTAGTCTATTATATTAACTTTATTTTGCAAATTCTTTTTTTCTAAAGCAACTTTAAGGGCTCGATCTAATTGATGACTATTTAATTTATATCTATATTTAGATTTTAATTCTGATTCTAGTATTTGTTTAAACTCTTTTTCGGTATCCAAATGTAATCGTCTAAGTTCAAATCGAGTTAATTCTTTTATATTTTTGGTAGCTATAGAATTAATTTTTTCATCTGATTTTAATTTCACTTCCTGATAAAAAAGTTCATTTTTCAAAAGAGTTTCATAGATACTCTGAAGTTCATTATCTATATCATTCTCTTTATGAAGATTCAATTTCCGTGCATGTAAAGAAAATAGGTTTTCCTGAGCAATCGCGTCAACGCGAAGCCTGAAATCAAACATATCAGTTGGTCGTTTCTTTTTATTTTCATAAATATCTTTTAAATAAAGTGTATCGTCATTAAAAGTTGCAACGATTTCATTTAATAATTGATCTGATATGTTTTTCAATAAAAATGCCTTATCATCTGTAATATTTAAATTTTGATTTATAATCATATCAGTTATCTTTTCATTTTCCTGATAACTAAACATAGGAGCCATTTGAATAAATCTTAACTTTGCTTTTTCTTTAATATAGTGCCGTCTTGTTCTATAAAGAGTTTTCCATATTTTGTTTTTGATTTCTTCAAAAGGCGGGGTGGATACAACTCGTTTTTCGCCTTTAAATAATATATAATAACCTGCTACACCTAAAAATGGCTTGGAATAGGAATAATCCTTTAATGTATCCATTACAGCACGAATAATTTCATCACCAATAGATTCTCTTATTAGATAACCTAAATCTCCGCCTTTTTTATTCGATGCTATATCCTGAGAAAACTTTTTGGCCACTTCATGAAATGAATCACCATCTTCAAGTAAAGTATAAATAAAGTAAATAGAATCTTTTTGAGATTTTTTAAATTCTTGTTTTGACTTTTCAAAAAACGGCCTAAGAATATATTTCATATTATATTGAAGACTATACTCCGAATAAAATCTATCTATAAGGCTATCAGTTATAACTGCATCAATAATTTCTGTCCTCATATATCGATAAAATAAAACTTTATTTTGACTATGGTTTAATTTTTTTATAAAACTTGGATTATTATATATTTTTTTATCCGTTGCATCTATTAAAGCAATTTTCTCAATTGCTTTATCGGAAACGATTTTAATTAAATTTTCTTCAGTTGGTAATTCATTAAGTTTTTGTTTAGTACTAAGTAAATAATGATCTACGTATTCCGTTACTGAAACATCACCTCCATTAAATGATACCAAAATATCTTCATTTTGTTCTTTTGAGCAGTTCGTTAATAAAAAAACGAAAGCTATAATTAATAAAATTTGATTATACATTTGATTAGATTATATTTTATAATAAAGAAAATAAAATGGGTTTATCATAATGATAAACCCATTTTATTATTATTTTTAAGAAGCGCTAATTACTTTAATAAAACCATAGACTTAGTAATTGTACTGGCATCCATTTTCAATGAATAAAAATAGATTCCACTAGAGACTTGGTTGCCACTCCCATCCAATCCATTCCACTTTACATTATGTTCACCACTGTGCTGATATCCATCAACTAAAGTAGCAACTCTTTGTCCTGTAATATTATAAACAGTTAGATTAATGCTCCCACTAATTGGGATATTAAATGAAATGTTTGTTTGTGGATTAAACGGATTTGGAAAATTATCATTTAAAATAAATTCCCTTGGCAATGAAGACGAATCATCATTACCAAGAACGACCACTTCACCGCGAGGAGAAACATCGGTACCCCAATCATCGATAGGTGTTTCTGTCATCCCCACCACTGCGAAATTTGACAAATCGTCCATATCATCAAATCCCATTGCTGACCAATAATTACGTAGAGTTCTTAATGATATCCCAACTTGAAGGTAATCATCCCCCCAACGACTTGCAAACCAATCGGGAAAACCGTCAATTAAATCTGCACTTCCATCACCATCAGCATCAAGATCAGAGCTATTATTTAGAAGCGAGCCATCGTAATCAAACACAGTTTCAAGTGAAGGATTAGTAATGTCATAATTGAAAATTTCATAATCATCACCATCGTCCGTTTGTCCATCATAACCATGATAATCTGCAGCCCAATAACTAATATAGTCATATTCTGTACTATCAGCATTTGCATGATAATTAGTGCTGGTACCCCACTCGAGCAACATTTCAGTACCTATAGCATCAGTATCTGCCATACCTTGGCTATTTAAATAACCAACTGGTGTATAATGACCTTCATAATAATGGCTATTCCAACCAGTGGTTACATCATTATCTATATCAATTAGTAACTTGTAATAACCTCTATTTTTATATTCACCATCGTCATTTGTATATGCCATGTTTGGCCAAGCCGGCCCACCATGGAATTTCAAACTCCAATATAAAGCATCATCGGCGACATTTACAAAAGCTTTAACTTCAGCAATATCTACAATATCTGTAACAGCAGCACCCACTTCTGATGGATAGGCACCATCAAGGTTATCAACTGCCGTTGCTAAAGCAGATTGAGCAGCAAATTCAGCTTCGCTTGGAAAGGTAGGACGTGATGGTTGGTCACTAAGAGTAAATGAGCCTCCAGAAGACATATCTGTACCCCAATCATCAATAGGCGTTTCTACCATACCCGCAAATCCAATAACATCGCCTGCATTAAAATAATCAAGTCCAAGGTCAGCATAATAATCTTTAAGTGGCTCAATTTCAACAGCAAATTCTAAAAAATCACTTCCCCAACCATGTCCATTCCAAAAATGTCTATTATCTGCACTAAGTGCATCACTATCAGTAGAGCCAATTTGTAGGGCACCTTCCCATAATAGCGATGTGGCAACATCAATATCTTCTACACTCATATCATAGATTTCATAATCATCACCGTCATCAGTTTGCCCATCATAGCCACTATAATCAGCAGCCCAATAACTAAAATATTCTATTGGTGTACTATCAGCAACAGCATGATATTCAGAACTAGCACCCCACTCGAGAAGCATTTCAGTTCCAATAGCATCTGTATCTGTCATCCCTTGGCTATTTAAATAACCGACTGGTGTATAATGACCTTCATAATAATGGCTATTCCAACCAGTGGAAGCATCATTATCTACATCTAGAAGGATTTTATAATACCCTCTATTTTTGTATTCACCTTGATCATTTGTATATGCCATGTTTGGCCAAGCTGGCCCAGCCTGAAACTTGAGATATGCATAAAGAACATTTCCCACAACAGTAGCCTTTACTTCTGCAAGATCAACAATATCAGTTACAGCAGCACCAACTTCAGATGGATAAGCACCATCAAGGTTGTCCGATGCTGTTACACCTGATATATTCACCCAGTCTGAATCGTCTCCATCCATTACCATTTGAGCAACTGATGTATTTAAACATAGGCTAAATAGTACTAGAGGAAGAACTTTCATTATCGTTTGGTTCATAGTTACTTTCCTTTTTTTGTTCACTTGTTATTTTGCGCTTCATTTTGATTCAAGCACTCAAAAAAGTACTAAATTATACAATAACATCCTAATAATAATGTAATATCATTTTTTTTTCTATCTAGTTTTTCTTAAACTAAAGAATGTTTATTATAAATTATTTGTTATAAACCTATTGAAATGAGAGCGTTAAATACGATTTTGAACTTTTTTATTGCCCTAATTACACTTTTTTACTTTATCGACTGTACTAATGTTGAAGATAAATTTGAAGTTACCCAACTAACATTTAACACTTACAATCATAGCCTTGATAATAATGATAATTTTTCACCAAATGGACAATGGCTGGTTTACGATACACGAATGGAAAATGGTGGAATTCGAATGGGACAAACCATTGAACGAGTTCATCTTGGATCGGGGGAAATAGATACAATATATATGGCTCCGAATAAGAGTGAATATGGCCCGGGTCTGGGTGCTGTCAGTTATAACCCCACCAAAGATCAAGTTGTTTTTATTCACGGATTGTTAAATCCAACCAAAGATGAGCCCTACACATTTACCCGACGATTTGGCGCTATCGTAAATATAGGTCAGCCAAATGATATGGTCGCTTTAGATGCACGAGATGTAACCTTCCCATTTACCAAAGGAGCTTTACGGGGTGGAACCCACCGCCATGAATTCAGTGGAGATGGGAAATGGGTTGGATATACGTATAATGATGCATTAATGGCGATTAATTTTCCAGAAAAGAATCTGCGTACAATTGGCGTTTCAAAAATTGGAAATTCAATTTCTGTAAAGTCAATAAATCGGAAAAATTTCAACGGTATATCAGAAACAGTAGTAGCTGTTTCTGTAACGCCTAATCCTGAATCCGGTTCAGATGACATATCTCATGCCGCTGATGATAGTTGGGTTGGTACATCTGGCTATATCAATAAAAATGGAATACGGCAAAGAGCACGAGCCTTTTTGGGGGAAGTCAGATCAAAAACAAACCAAAAAGTGAAAGAATTATTTATTGTTGATATACCTGAGAATCTAGACTTAACACATGAATCAATTGAAATTGCTGGCACGCTCTCTAATTTACCTACACCGCCAAAAAAAATTTTACAAAGGCGGTTAACATGGACAGCTGAAACAGAATTTCCAGGGTGCAGTGGAATTGTAAGATCTTCTCCTGATGGGAACAAAATAGCTTATCTTTCACGAGATGAGAATGGCATTCAGCAAGTTTTTCTCATGTCACCATTGGATGGTAAACCAACACAGTTGACATCCTTTGACTCATCGGTTCAATCAGGTGTTCGTTGGAACTCAACAGGAACCCATGTCATTTTTTCATTAAATAATTCAATAACTCTTTTCAATTCTAAATCAAAAAAATGGATATCCATTACACGTAAATTCGAGCAACAACCATCTGGTATTGTATGGTCTCATGATGATAAAACAATTGCATTTAATCTTAGAGATCAGAACCAAAATCAACAAATTTTCATAATAAATTCCATTGATTTAAATTAACTCATTTATTCTCGACAAAAGCTTCATAATATCCCTACCCAATTTCAAGGTAAAATGAATCTTTTCAAAAATTTAATCATCAGTTTTATTGCTACATTTGCAGCTCTTTTTTCAGATACAAGGGAATTAACAATTTCCCCTACATTAACATCTCCCGTTATTGATGGGGTCATTAACGATTCTGCTTGGGAAAAAATAAATCCAACATCACATTTTATTCAATCAAGCCCTAACCCAGGCAAACCCATGACCGAAAAGACAGAAGTCAGGGTGACATATTCCGAAGACTCACTATATGTTTTTGCCATGCTTTACGATTCGAGTCCAGATAGTATAATGACTCAAATGACGGGTAGAGAAGGCATTGGAAATTCAGAATACTTTTCACTAACCATTGATACATTTAAAGATAAAATGAATGGATATCGATTTGGTGTTTCTTCAGCAAACTCTCGTAGCGAAGGTCGAATTTCAAATGAAAGATATAATGGGCAATGGAATGCCATTTGGAATAGCCAAGTTACATTTAATGATAGCGGATGGGCTCTAGAGTTATCTATCCCCTTTTCTATATTAAGATTTTCTAATGAGAATAAACAAGGTTGGCGAATAAACTTCAATCGCACCATTCGGAGAAAAAATGAATCAGGATCGTGGAATGAAGTGAAACCAACAATTGCAGGTTCCATGACACAGATGGGGGAATTATTTGGAATACGCGGAGTAAAATCTCATTCTCAACTTGTATTAACTCCCTATTTATCATCTGCTGTACAATTTGGAGAATCATTTCGAGCTGGATCTGCCCAAGCATATCGAGGTGGAATCGATCTGCATTTCACCCCAAATAAAACAACAATTCTTGATATGATATTATTGCCTGACTATGGTCAAGTCACTTCTGATAATAAAGTACTAAATTTAAGTTACTCAGAAATTGTATATGGAGAACAAAGACCATTTTTCAGCGAGGGAATGAATTTATTTAATAAAGGTGGTTTATTTCTTTCTCGTAGAATTGGTGGGAAACCATCTAAAATAGAATCTATATATAACGAAATGAATGATACAGATTCTATTGTTTCAAACCCCGCGGAAAGTGCACTATTAAATGCAACTAAATATGTCAAACATTTGAATGACAATGCCAGTTACGGTATTTTTAACGCATCAACAGAAAAAACATATGCAATTATAGAAGATTCTAATCACGTACAACGATCTGTATTGACCGAACCATTTGTGAATTATAATGTATTTGTTTACGATAAAATTATTCGAAATAATTCAACTGTTACCTATACAAATACAAATGTATATCGTGCGAATGTGTCATTTAATAACGCTTCTGTAAATGGAATTACATTCCAACTTAAAAACCCTTCAAACACTTATGCTATAGCTGGAAATTCTAAATATTCTTCCGTTAGCCAAGATGATTCAATAGGAACTGGATATCAATATAAGATACAGGCACTAAAGACGAGTGGGAAAACTCGATTTACTCTATCACATTATGCCGAAAGTGATACGTATAATCCAAATGACCTAGGCTATTTACATGCAAATAATGAATTTTCTTATCATGGTCGAGTGAGTTATTCTCTATATGACCCAATTGGCCCATTCCTAAGAAGCTCAATATCAGCATCTGCAAAATATCGCCAATTATTTAAGCCGAGAACTTATACAGACTCTCGTCTATCTTTTAATAGTTCTGCCACATTTACAAATTATATAAGTAGCTCATTTGGTGTGACTTTTCAACCTGGGAATGCATATGATTATTTAGAACCACGAAGAAAACTATTTGATAAGAAATTACTTCTCCCTTCCTATTACCAGATGCATGGACATATAAGTACGGATGGACGAAAAAAAATTGGAATGTCTGGAGGAATATACTGGATAGATCGAAAAGGGTTTTCTGAAACAGGGCTTTCACTATGGAGTTCTATTTGGTATAGATTTAATGACCAATCATCTATGAGTTATAGTATTAGTACAAATAACGAGTTCAATGATCATGGATGGGTCACTGAAGTAAATGATTCAACAATCTTTGGCGCACGGAATATTGAAAAAATTGAAAATAATTTTTCATTGGGTCATCGATTTTCAAAAGATCTTTCAATGGGAATGAGAGTCCGTCATTATTGGACACAGGGACATTATGTAGATTTTTTCAATTTAGAAAATAATGGAGAACTCAGTTCAATTCCCTGGGGAATAAATAATGACTTTAATTATAATACCTTTAATATTGACTTTAACCTGTCCTGGCAGTTTTTACCATTAAGCCAATTATCATTATCTATCAAGGATTCCTTTTCAAACTATACATCAGATATAACTGGAAACTATGTTTCAAATTTCAATGATATTATCCAACAACCAAGGTCAAAACAAATCTCATTAAAAATGATTTATTATTTTGACTCATCACCTTACCTATTACGATAATTTATTATCTAAAATCTCTTTCACCTGTTCTGTGTTTTGAATACTTGTTGTAGCTTGAACGACTTTACCATTTTTGTAATAAACAGTGAATGGTAAACCCATAAAATTTGAGCATTCGGGTAAATCTCTTATGATATTCGCAAAAGATGCATCAAATGCCATATCATAAAATTTAACTTTATTATAGTCTGGTTTTAATTTTTCCATAGCTGTAAAAACAGGAACGCACATAGGCCCCATCCTCCCACAACAAATCATAACATTTTCATTATCAGTAATAATTTTATGATGATCTTCTTTAGAAACAACATGATCTAAACTAGTTTGTAATAACATTATTTATCCTCTCAATAGTTATATTTTTGATGAACTATATATTAGATGGTACTTTTTTCGTTAGGTTACAATTAATTAGGATAGATTTAAATCATTTTGATTCTAGGTTTACTTTTTACTATCTAAAATATTAAAAAACATAATAATTTATATTTATTTTGCATAATTCTTCTTTTTTTATTTGATAATGGATTTAAAAATGAACTATGATACCAAAAGTTCCTTTTGGTGATTGTATTTAGCATTCATTAGAATTAATATTCGGCTTTAATTATTAAAAAATGAAAAAGTTTTCCACTTATTATATTCTATTATTTATAGGATTATCTTCAACACTTTTTGCCGGCACAACCGGGAAGATATCTGGACAAATTGTAAGCGCAACTTCGAATGAAGGTCTAATTAGTGCAAATGTTATGCTTCTAGGGACCAATTTAGGCTCATCGACGGATATAAATGGATATTATAGTATCATTAATGTTCCACCTGGGACTTTTGAAATGCAGGTGCATTACATGGGATATGCAACGCATCGAATACAAAATATCAAAGTTCATATAGATCGAACAACAACTCAAAATGTAAGCCTTTTGGAAGAATCTGTTGAGTTGAATGAAATAATTGTAAAAGCTGAACGCCCAATTATTGAAAAAGATCGAACTCATTCATCTACCAAAGTAACATCAGACATGGTTGATCAAATGCCCGTTACAGAAATATCTGAAATCATCTCTCTACAACCAGGAGTTGTAAACTCAGGAGGTTTGCATTTTCGTGGTGGGCGAAGTAGAGAAGTTGCCTATTTGATTGATGGTGTTCCTGTCACCAATTCATTTAGTCAGGGAGGTGGAAATAATATTCCCATTGAAAATGCAATGGTGGAAGAATTAGAAGTAATTAGCGGAACATTTAACGCTGAATATGGGTCTGCTCAATCAGGAATTGTAAATATTGTTACTAAGCGAATTGAGCATGAATTCCACGGAACCGTCAAAGCATATATGGGTGATTGGTTTAGTAACCAGTCAGATATTTTTCTTGGGATTGATGATTATAATCCTCTTGGTGAATTAGATAAGCAATTCACATTATCCGGTCCTTTTCTACATAAAAATATGGGATTCTTCATTTCAGGGAGATTCAATAATTGGGAGAGCAAGGAATGGTATGAACGAAGATATAATATAATTGATGGGTGGAAAATTTCGGCTTATGAACGCTGGTTCCGAGAGCATAATCCGTCAGAATACGCCGCCTCGCAAGGGATTCTAATTCCAGATTCATTAAAAACAGGTGACGGGGCTAGAGGCCCACTCCGAACTGGAAAACAAAATTCGATGACGGCAAAATTATCGTGGCTACCTACAGAAAAAATTAATTTTATTTACCAATTCTTTGGATCAAATTCTAACAGCAACGGTGGTGGAAGTTCGCGACGATATCAGCCGGATGGTTCTTCAAAGAGTATTAACTGGTCAGGGTCTCACATTATTTCATTCAAACATTTTCCCGCCCAAAACTTTTTTTACAACATTACCCTTTCCTATCAACATAATAATAGTGAATCTTATTATCGGAAAGATAATAAAGTTGCTCTTTTTCCAGGAGATACAGGCATTCAACTCATTAATGCAAATGTAAGTGGATTTTCTTTAGGTAGCACCGATGGATTTTATACAGGAAAAGACGGGAAAGGATATCGAGATCTTTACTTAGTTAAAGGTGATTTTAATTGGCAAATTAATCGAAGAAACTTTATAAAAGCAGGATTTGAATTTAAACAACATGACGTAAATACCTACTCTTGGGGTGTTCGGCAAACTAATGTTTGGAAAAATTCACAATGGCCAAATCAATCAGATTTAAATGGTGTTAACCACACATTTGACGCCTATTGGGATTCTCTTGAAACATATTGGCAAGATTGGGAATCTATTTATGACACTGTTCGTTTTGTCGCAATTGCTGATTCTGAATACACACTTTGGCGTGATTATACTATTAAGCCAAAGGAAGCAGCACTATATGTTCAAGATAAAATTGAATTAGGAGAAATCATAATAAATGCAGGTATTAGGCTAGATGCTTTTTTCCCTAATGAAGTTTATCCTATCCAACTACGCACAGAAGCACGAAATCTAGGTTCACCCCAAAATCTAAAACCAGCATCCACAAAATTACAATTCAGTCCAAGGATTGGACTATCATTTCCCATCTCTGATAGAGGTGCTTTTCATGCATCTTACGGACATTTTTTCCAAATGCCAGCATTTCAATATATGTACAATGAGCCATTATATATATTAAATAAACTTCAATTAGAAGGCCGAACTTTAGGGAATGCCGATTTAAAAGCTGAAAAAACAATTGCTTATGAAATTGGAATTCAACAAGGAATTACAAAATCTGTTTCTATTGATATTACAGCCTATTATAAAGATTTTAGGAATCTTCTGGGTATTGAGCGTATTTCAACTATTGATGCTGTAGGATATAATCGGTTTATTAATCGTGATCATGGGAATACAAAAGGAGTATCAATTGGGTTAATGAGTCAAGGCAATGATTTTATCACTGGTGGACTCAATTATACCTTATCGTATGCAAATGGAAGTTCATCTGATCCTAATTCGTTATTTCTAATTCAATCATCCACGCAATTAGGCGGAGAAGATGATGCATATGTTGAAAGGAAAATCCTACCACTTAATTGGGATCAACGACATACTCTAAATCTGTTTGTCAATATTGGACGACCAAATGATTGGAGCGTTGGTCTTATTTCCTATCTAAATAGCGGAACACCCTATAGCCCTTCTTTTGTAGAACGATTTGATATAGCAAGTCGGGAATATAGAAATCTAGGTCGTAAACCTTTAAGGTGGAGTGGAGACATTCAAGGTAAAAAACATTTTAAAATTTTAAAATATCATTCAATCATTTTTATTAAAACAGATAATTTATTAGATCATCTTAACCATGAATCCGTGTTTTCTTCAACGGGAAAAGCCGATCAAATTGCTAGGCTACCTGAAAATGAACTTCTCGATAAAGAGAAGCTCGAACAAGAAGGGCATTTCACAATGAATGAAATTGATATTCGCCCCGGTTACTTTTCAGCCCCTAGAAATATTCAAATTGGACTTGAAATAAAATTCTAATCACAATGAAAAATAAAATAATATTTCTTTTATTAGTGTTTACAACTGTCGGATCTTCCTTTTCTCAAGATATTGAAAAGGATAAATATTTATCAAATCTACAGAATGGAACTCGTAGTCAAATTCGATCCTTCACAACAAATAAAACTACAATAAGTGAAGAAGGCAATGATCGCTTTTTGCGATTTTCAATTCACGATGGAAACCTGATTACGGGTGGTGTTACAAATTCGGGATTAATGTCCCACCATTACGTTTCAGGAAATCCTGAAATTTCATGGCCTAAAGGACCAAAAAAGATATCCTATATACATGGTGCAGTCTTTTATGTCGCTGCCGAAGTCGTAGATGCGAATGGAGATACAATCCATATTGTATCTGATAATTATCGTCGATCATCAATCGAAACTTCCGATGATTTATCACATTTTTATGCTTTTATGCCTCTTCCAAAATATTTCAACATGGACCAACCTGAAGCCTATGAAACTCCAGAAATATATGGTATTTCTGAAGATGTAGGTGAAGATGGAATCCCCAATACAAATGACTTTGGCGAAGGGGATGGCTTACTTCAATTTGCTGAAGATTTTAATGGAAATAATATTTTAGACATCAGCATGCAAAATGAAGTGGGATGGTTTGCAATTAGTCATAGAAAAGAAACATGGCCACAGTATTGGCCTCCTCAATCCTATCCTGGAGATGATCGAGAAATCGGTGATGAAATACCCGGAGTACGTGCTGGGCGTTGGAATGGTGAATACGGTGCGTATATGCGTGCAGATCAAGAATCTTTTTATGCCATGGATGATAGTGAAAATGATGAATTTGAATATTATCCTATTGAAGGAGACTCTCTCGATTTCCCTGAAGGGAAAAGAGGACTTGGAATAAAAGTGGATGTGCGTTCTTATCAATGGAGCGCTCGTTTAGCGGAAGATATTTTTATCAGTATTTACGATATTACCAATGAAGGTAAAGATTTAAATAATTGTATAGTTGGAATGTATATTGATCCTGACATGGGCGGGTCAAGTAATGGCGATGATGCAGATTTTGATAATATCGCTGATATTACCTATTCATGGAATAGAACTGGTATCTCAAATAATGGACTTCCAACTGGCTATTTTGGATTTGGTTTTTTTGAAAGCCCCGGACTTGCAAATGATGGAATCGACAATGATGACGATGGGCTAATCGATGAAAGTCAAAATAATGGTATTGATGATGATGGAGACTGGGTTGGCTGGGAAGATGAAAATGAAAATGGTGTTTGGGACAGTGAAGACTTGAACTTCAATTTAATTCTTGATTCAGATGAAGATATTAATGAAAATGGCCTATTAGATATTGAACCATTAAATGATGATTTAGGAGCAGATGGTCTAGGTCCAAATTATGATGGTTATACAGGACCTGACCAAGGTGAAGCCAATGGAGTCCCTGATTTAGGCGAACCAAATTTTGATTTTACGGACAATGATGAATCTGACCAAGTTGGGTTAACATCATGGTATTTAAGAGATGTTGATAATACCATGGCAGATGATGAGCAGTATTGGGACGTAGAGATTCAACCTGGAACATACATCATTCGTCCTGGTTATCAGCGAGATATTGCTTGGACATATGGAAGTGGATTTGTAGAGTTCGCCGGTGAAGAAAAAACACACCGATATGCAATCGCACTTTTATTTGGAAATGATCAAGATGACATTCTCCGAAATAAAAGGACCATGCAAGTTATTTACGATAATGATTATAGTTTTGCTAAACCACCTCGTACACCAATTGTAAAAGCCACTGCTTATGATAAAAGAGTTGTTTTAACATGGGACGATAATGCAGAAAATTCTCGTGACCCTATTTATGGAAAAGATTTTGAAGCTTACTACGTTTATAAAAGTACTGATCCTACTTTTTCAGAAATAAAAACCATTACAGATGCTTATGCTAATCCACTTCTTTTCAAGCCTGAAGCTATTTATGACATCAAAAATGGTCTTGGCGGAATTCACCCAGTAAATATTGGCGGTGAAATGGGATCGGATAGTGATTTAGGCGTTTCTTATAACATGGGGTCTGATAGTGATTTGAAACATTTTTATGTGGATTCAACTGTTACAAATGGAAGAACATATTACTACGCAATTGTTTCGGTGGATCGCGGACATCATTATTCCTTTTATCCAAGCCTTACCAATTTAGAAAATATCAGTGATATATCTCCTACAGAATGTAGTGCAAATATTCAAATTGACATTTTAGGACGCGCAATTGCTTTTGATCGAAATACAATAGCCATCACTCCTGAAGAAACTTCCGCTGGATGGATTTTCCCAACAGTTCAAATAGAAAAAGTTAATGGTGTTGGGACGGGAACAGTCGAAATACAAATCCTTGATCCTACTAAAATAAATCATGGAACTTCCTATAGATTAGAATTTGACGATGATGGAAGTTTTGAACAATTTGATTCAACTCATTTTACAGGACTCACTTCCCAAATGGTTTTGTATTCAAATACAGAAGAAAAGTTAATGGGATCTGTTACTGATCCTAACTCAAATCCCTTGGCTCAAGAATTTATATATGATGGATTTCAAGTCATTTTACATAATGATGGGACAGGAATGAATGAAGCTGGATGGATTTCGGGATTATCATCATTAACTGCTCATGACATTACAAGTGGCTTTGGTGGTTTACAATTAAGAAGAGATTACGAAATACGAGTGAGTACAGTTGGAGCCGATACATCTGTCGTATCTTTGCCTGTCAGTACAAATTTTCAAATTTGGGATGTGACAAAATCAGATAATGAATTCCAAGTAGATTATATGTATACACCTAATATTTGGCCAAATGACCCAACAAGACGATATTTGAAAAATGGTGACCAAATAAAAATCGTTAATAATATTGACGACCAGATTTTTTTATGGCAATGGCTTATGGCTTTTCCGGAAAATGCTGATTCAACATCCATGACCATGCCTGATAGTGGTGATGTTTACTCTATCACAACCTATAAACCTTTTGATAGATATGATGCATTTGAGATTTCTGTCACTGGAAATTATATATCACAAGATCTTGCAAAGAGTGAAATGGATAATATTTATGTTGTGCCGGATCCATATATATCAGTTAATCCATTAGAAAGAAAAGTCATAAATCAAGAAGAAGGACGTGGCGATCGTCGAATTGACTTTGTTAATTTACCCCAGGAATGTGATATTTTTATTTTTACCTCATCGGGTAAATTGGTGCGAACACTTCAACATTCTACATCCGAAAATAATTCTCGTAAAAGTTGGGATTTAAGAACAAAAGATGGCTTAGAGATATCCCATGGTATTTATTTCTATATTGTTGAATCTTCAAAATTTGGTTCAAAAAAAGGTCGTTTTGCAGTTATTAAATAAATCTACCAATCCATTGCATTCGCTAGGTCTCGTTGTTTTATTGCTAATCAATTTTGAACCACTCTCTGCCCAGTTTGATTCAAATGTATCAGGTGTAGGAACAACATCTGCTTCATTTCTCGAAATTGGAGTAAGTGCTCGAGCCATGGGAATGGGTGGTGCATATACTTCTGTCATTGATGGTCCAGCTGCTCTCTCTTATAACCCTGCAAATATAGTTTGGTTAAATGGCACTCAAGTTGAATTCATGCATAACCAATGGTTTATTGACGCATATCATGATTTTGTTGGTGTTGTCATACCTTTATCCGGGTTAAGGTCTTCCATTGGATTTCAATATGTTGGTTTAAATTATGGTGATCAACCTGTAAGGACTATAAATCGTCCTGAAGGTACTGGAGAGTTATATTCTGCAGGAGATTATTCATTAGGAATAACATTAGCAAAAGCACTTACAGATCGGTTTTCATTTGGATTATCACTAAAATATATTGAAGAACGTATTTGGAATACTCGAGGTAGCGCTCAAGCAATTGATATGGGAATTTTTTACAGATCCCAGTTAGAAGGTCTTCAAGTGGGTATGAGTATCAGCAACTTTGGCTCTGAAATAAAACTAATTGGGCGAGATTTAGATACCACAGTTGACCCCGAAGATGACAATGAGAATGTAGACAATGTGCCTACAACATATCAAACAGATTCATACCCTCTCCCTATATTATTTCGTGCTGGCTTATCCTATAAAATGAAATTGGGCTCAGTTGGGAATTTATTAACAACCATAGATGTTTTACATCCATCTAATACAACAGAAAGTATAAACATTGGCTCTGAATTTGGATTTCAAAATATGTTTTATATTCGAGCTGGTTATAATAATCTATTTGAAGAAAATGCAGAAAACGGAGTAACAATTGGTGGTGGTTTGGATATGTTTTTCCAAAACGACTCCTGGGGGTTACGATTAGATTATGCCTATGCTGATTGGGGAATGTTAGGCTATAGCTCCCGTATTTCTTTAGGATTAGTGTTTTGATCTAAATGTTTTATCTCCCCTTTTACCTTTTATTTTTATCTTTTACATCTCTACAATGCACCAACTCTAAACCTGAGTTAGATCAGCAAGATAATATTGTAGCAACCATTGGAAATACTTTTATTACTTCTGATGAGTTTATTACCAATTATGAGTTTGGATTTGCTCACTTAAAATCGCCTATCAATCCAAAATTAAGTTATCTGAATACCATGATTAACGAAAAATTATTATCATTAGATGGATATGAAAACAATGTTCATTTAAAAAATATTATTCAAAATAAAAAAAATGATTTATCTAGAGACTTACTCATTGAATATCTTATAAAAGAAGAAGTTAAAGAATCAATTACTATCACAGATAGTGAAATAAAAGATGCAATTAATAAAAGTAAAGTATCATTTAATATGCGTTACTGGGCTCATAATAACTTAGAAATTGTCAATCAAACTTATGATAAAATAAGAGAAGTTGGATTTGAACGCTTTATACAAAATATAATTGAATCTAATCAAGATCTTAATCTTTCACAGGAACAATTTGAAACAGGTTATGTCACATGGTTAACCATTCCACCGGAATTAGTTGAAAAAATACAGGATCTGCCCATTAAAAAAATCTCAGAACCAGTCCAATTTGGTGGAAAATACTGGATATTTGAAATAATTGATATTCGAAGAGAAGGAATTCTAGATTCTGAATACTTTTCAAGAGCTGAATCTTTTCGAAAAATATTATTCCAAAATAAATTATCTGATGCAACTACAAATTATGTATCAAGTTTAATGACACAAAAAGACGTGCGAACTAAAATGGAATCTTTCAAGTATTTATCTAATATTGTATGGAAATGGTTAACAAGTGATTCTGAAGGTAAACTAAAATTTGAACAATATTTACACACCCATCTTAACGTAAATTTTGAAAATATGAAAAACAATCTACTTATTTCAACAACAGATTCACAAATTTCAATAAATGACTTTATCCAATCCTTTGATTTTTTTCTATTAGGGAAGGACTTTTCTAATAAAAATGCAATGATGCAACAACTGAATTTAGAGATCGCTTGGTTTATTAGAGATAAATATCTAGTTAAGACAGCATTGGATAAACAAATAAATACGTCACCTGACTTTAAAAGAGAGCTAGAACTTTGGATTGATAAATGGGTTTATGAAGAATCTCGGCGATCTTTTTCTCCACGAGAATTATCACTAAAGCTAAACGAATTGAAGACTACTTATCCTGTAAAAATAGATACAACTCTTTTAAATTCTTTAGAAGTGACTGGAAGCATTAAATCGAGATGGTTAACGGTACATAACTACAAAATGGGAACAAATCGAATGGCAATTCCTATTGCTGATGGATCCTGGAAACTAAGTCATAATTAAATATAGGGACTTAATTGATTTTATCCATCATCATTCCAGTTTACAACGAAGCTAAAAAAATCAGCAATGATATTATAGCTCTCTCCGACTATTTAACAAAATATCAAATTAATAGTGAAATTATTATTTCAGATGATGGCAGTATCGATAACACAGTCAAAATTGCATCAGACACACCCGTAAATGAAACTATTCCAGTATCTGTCATTTCAGATGGGTGCCATTCGGGAAAAGGCTCTGCAGTTCGAAAAGGTATTCTACATTCCAAAGGTAAATTTGTTATGTTTTTGGATAGTGGCAATACAGTTGCATTAGATGCTATTTCCCAAGGATTAAAAATGCTTCAAGTTGGAAACTGTCAAATGGTTTTAGGCTCTCGGCATTTACCTGAGAGTATTATAACAAAACAATTATCTTTTCTCCGACGAATTGTATCCACAGTATTTCGTTTTATTATTAAACTTATATTTCCATCACTTTGGGGAATCAGCGATACTCAATGCGGATTTAAAATGATGGATGGAGACCTTGCTCGAACCCTTTATAATAACAGTCATATTAATGGATTCTTATTTGATATTGAGATTCTGAAAAAAGCAAAAAAGGAACAAGTGGTTATTCAAGAAATTCCCATTGAATGGACCTGCGATCGAGATAGTCGACTTTTATTTTTTCCAACAATCTGGGAAGTGTTTCGGGATAGTTATAAATTGAAAATGCATTAAGCTAAATAACATTTTTAGTATTCTTTATCTCCATGCCCCAACTTTTATAACTCTGTTATTGTTATCTATGATAATGGCGCCAAATTTAGATTTATTCAAAATATAATCCTTTATTTCTGATTCAACCATAATCATAAAAGATGTTGAAAGCCCATCAGCTTCGGCCCCAGTTTTTGCAAATGACCATGCGCCCAATCGATTTTGAATAGGTTCAAAATTCGCAGGAGAAATAATATGATTTCCTTTTTCCAGCCCTGACCCGGCCATGGAATTATTTACCAGATCCACCTGCTCAATGTACTCATTGGTTTCCGGATGATAAATGGTCAAGGGCCAACCTGCTGTGCCATTTGGAGCATTAACAGCTAAAAAGGTACTCTTTCCACTATTGAGTAAAATAGTTTCAATCTCCCATTCCAAAAAAGTATCCATGAGTTTATCCAAAGCAAATCCTTTCCCAATCCCGCCCAAGTCAATGGAAATGGGGTTATCCATCAATGTGACTGTAAATGATTCTGCGTCCATTAATAAATTGCCAATTTTATCCTTTGAATCAATTCCCGATTCTGTTTCATCTTTCCAATGGGTAATAATTTTGCCAATGGTGGGATTAAAAGCGCCTTTTGTTTTAGCTTGAAGTTTTTGAGCAATGATCAAACATTCCATAGTGTCAACGCCGATGATGGTGGATTCGCCTGGCTTTAAATGATTGATTCGTGATATATCACTATTTTCAACAAACCGACTTAAATCCTGTTCTAATAAATCCAATTGAATAAACGCTTCAGTTACTGCTTGAGATGCATATGCTTTATCTGAATGCTGAATAAATACATCAAATACGGTTGCCATAGCTTTGTGAGAAAATTGATGGATACCATGTTTTAATAACCAATCTGAATCCATTTGTTGTTTCTCTCTATTGAACCAAATCATAAATATCTTTTTTGATAAAACTCTTTATTTCTACACCATGACGTAATTCCATTTTTGTATCAAATAATGGAAGAAATAAAGATGCTTCTCCGGGCTTTGGATCTTCATAAAGCACTTTCACCAAATCCGATTCCAAATCGGGAGATAACAAAATAATTGAAGCATCGCCTACATTTTTCGGTACATGATTCCAATAGCCTACATTCTCCATATGGCGTAAATACCAAGGGAAAGGCCAATAATCATCGTTAGACGCGATGATAAATATGGGAGCATCCACTTGATCTGCAATGTCATAAATTTTGGATTTAATGGTAATAACATCCATTGTGGGATGAGCATATATATTTGGATTATTTTGATCTGATTCATGAATAAAATTGAAGGAATAGGAATGCAAAAACATGAATCCAAATAATAGTCCAATAACGCCATTACGTATTATTGGCTTTTCTAATCCATGATAAATGGTATAGGATGCCACCAAAATTACGCCTGGCATTACGCCTAATACATTCCAAGGCGTTTTATATGGTATGATGGACAAAATTGCCAATAGGATTATCGAATACCAAAATAGGAAACTCACAATTGTTGGTTGCTTCTTAATTCGAAGGTTCAGTAAAAAGGCAATAAATAGCATTCCTTCTCCCCAATGTAAACTATTTCCTGAATATCCAAATGGAAATAAAATATTCAAATAATAATACCAGGGTTGGTTATGAATTCTTTCTGAAGACACTCTGTCTATATATGGCGAAAAGGCAGAAATGAAATCGGTGCTGTTGGGTATGTCCTGAAGAAAATCAGAGAAAAAGATAAAAGCCAATCCAAATGCAATTCCAATGACGAATAGAATTTTCTTCAATGGAATTTTAATCCTTAATCCAATTTTATAATGGAGAATTACGTAAGATGCTAACATAGAGAACACAATAATAGGCCATGTCTCCTTTGCAGCCATCATTCCGCCCAAAGCAAGCCCGGATAGTATGAGCCATGATTGTTTTTTTGATTTATGAAATTGATAGATACCAACCATGAACTCAAATGTCATCGTGACTACAAATATTTCATGTATAAAATATCGACTGTAAAAAACCAACGATGGTGAAATGGCCATGAGCCCGGCCGCAAAGAGCACAACATCATTTTTGAGAGATTTCCGGAATCCAAAGGCAAGCCAAATTAGTATTAACCCTACAAACGCTGTAATTCCCCGGAGAAAGGATTCATGAAACTCTTGAATATCCCATAGCCCATGGACAGCAGCAAAAAGAGCAGATGTATAATAAAATATGGGGCCGTGATGTTGGTGTGGATTGTAGTCGAAACGACCTGCGTCCATCACTTCAGCAAGTTTTACTGCATTGATGGCTTCATCCCCATGCATGGGACGATCAGATAATTGTGTAAAGCGGAAGATTCCCGCTAATATAAATATGAATAAAATTGGATAGCGTATTTTATAAAAGTGCATCTGCTATGTATCTCAATAACAAGTGAAAGAATTTTCCATTTTTGACAATCCTTTTAGTCCCCCTATCATAGGGTTTTGGAATCCCGAACTTGTTTCGGGGGGATAATGGGGGTTTATAGAATCGCGAAAACATACGTTTTTACTCTAATTCTTTGCATTTTGAAGAAATGATTTCTAAAACTTCATTAAGATTATCATCAATTTCATTATTAAAAAATCGAATTAAGGTATAGCCCCAACTTTCTAAATCATTCGATCTTCCTTTGTCTATCATTTGCTGTTTTGGGTGCAAATGCCCACTTCCATCCAACTCTATAACTAATTTCAAATCCAAACAGCAGAAATCGACAACATAATTATCAATACTTACTTGTCTCCGAAATTTGTAGCCATCCATTTTTGTCTCTTTTAAATACTGCCATAATTTTAATTCCCAAGGAGTCGGTTGATTTCGGTTTAACCGCCTTATAGTTTTTAATTTTTGTTTATTGACTTCTTTGGCATTTTTCATAGGATTTAATCGATTTGTTGACCCCACCCCGACAAATAAATCGGGATTTCCAACTTCAATTCTCCCCTATTACAGGGGAGAAAATATAAGGAAATTATAAATAATATATTTGCAATCCTTTCGAATCCCACTGTAACAGGGGGATAATGGGGGTTTATAAAATCGGGAAAGCATACGTTTTTACTTTAATCCTTTGCATTTTCTATTAGGATTTAACCATTATTTCTAACCCCTTTGTGTTTCCCCTATGACAGGGGAAATTAATCGACTTTCAAGTTATAATTCATTACCTAAACCAATTAAAATCCCAATATACTTCCGATTAGTCTTTTACTAAAAATTGACAGAACAAGTGTTGTCCTGGTACGATTGAATGTCATTTTACCGGAAGTCCGTAAACGGCCACTTCAATATAATGATTCAAATCGTTATTGGTATTTCCCTTACTGTAAAATTTCACAAAACGACCCATTACACCTTTCGCATCAATGAGTTTCCCTTCAGATGTTTCCACATAATGCATATCCTTCCCTACGCCAAATCCAGCAGAATTATCAATATCATTATTGAAAAGTGTTGTCACATTTTCCGTCATATCTTTATCATCTGCTGTTTGAATCACCACATCAAAATACACCCGCGCCTGTTTATGGAAATGCCAGAGAACAATGGCATACATTTTATAATTCTCACCCAAATCAACAGTTACATCCTGCAGGAATGGACCTAATTCCACAAAGCTTCCTTCCGCTGCATTTTTATCTCCATCCGTAATCATTTCGACTTCACCAATAACGGGATAATCATCGGAACTGTACACCGTTTTGCCTAATGCTACATTTTCTGTTCCAGCTGGCGCTAAAAAAGCCGGACGCGGTTTACCCAATGGTTTTTGGAGATTTTTTACATTTAAATTCTGGGGTGTACCAATAAACATAGGCTTGGGTAATTCCAATTTAATAGGAACCAATTTCCCATCCTGTGAAAATAATAATGATACCACCCAAATGGCGGCAATGAATAAAATTCTAATTGTTTTTAAGTTACGTTTCATAAATGTATTCCTGATTACGATTTTATTTTAATAAGACCATCTTGTTGGATTTTGTAAATATCTTCCCAGTTTCATTCGATTTTGCTGTAAGAATATAAAGGTAAACACCTGATGATACCTGCCTGCCCTTATTGTCTTTTCCATTCCAAATAGTTTGATGTTTACCGGCGGTGATGTTATGGTTCATCAGTTCCGTTACAACTCTTCCCGATAAATCAATGACAGTCACTTTTATATGACTGTTTTCAGGAATATCAATCTTAATATTCGTAATCGGGTTAAATGGATTTGGATAATTGGAATACAAAGCAAAGTCCATTGGCAGAACTTCAGATTGACTTGCAACCGTTTTACCCATCATAGCTGATAAAGCATGATTTACTTTTTCTTCATAATCAGCAAAATCATCAGGTTCATATTCCGGCATAGTGCCAATAGCTGCTTTTCTTCCCAATCCATTGCCACCGGCTACGGAACTTGCAAGATAAACCTGTCCAATATCTATAACAGCATACACAGAATCTTCTAAACTGGGTGGATTTTGCAGTATAGTTTCATACTTGCCAATAGCAACAGCAAACGCCTGTAAAGCAACATCACAGAGTATGGCGTATTGTTCAGCTGTTTTTGAAAGAATTGTTTCAGGAAAAGCATTAAGCAATAGATTGTAATAATCCTGTAATTCTTGAAAATCACCATCTGTAATTTTTGTGATTGCATACAATCTAATAACAGAGCCTGATGCTTCCTTACTTTCTGGATAGCTTGTTATAATGCTGTGGTAGGTACTAATTGCATTATCCCAATCTTCATCTTCTGCGCATTGCAAGCCTTGATCAAACAAAGCTGGGGCATCTGCGAAAAATCCATTAGGCGGTGTACCATTCGGTTCTGTGTCATAAGGGCGAAATAAATATCCTTCGATAGGATAGAACCGATTCTCTAATGTAGGTTCAAATTCTGCCCAATAATTATGGCGAACTCGTACAACAGGATTAAATGGGGAATAATTACCATAAATAAGATAACCCCCATCCTCATCCATAATATCATTATGCCCATAATCCAAATGGGGGATGGATTGGTCGAACCATCGGATTTCTGCATCAAAGACTGCTGGATCATAAGGGTCACCATTATTATTTATCTGATTGAGTGCTCTTTCTCTATAATTTAAGATAGGACGACTTCCGTTCATTTCGGTAATACCGTGAAGTTTGTTATTCTGTATAATATTATTCGTTATGGTGGGAGAACTGGCGTGTAGGAAAATACCACCGGTTATTCTGTCTGTTTGCCACTCTGCTTCATTACCATTACCAGAGATTACGTTACCCTCAATTATTCCCCCCGAACTGTTTCTGACAACAAGCCCGGCTTTACTATTTAATACAATATCATTTCCAAATATTTTAAAAGACCTGCCTTGCTCGATTAATATGCCTGTAATATTATTTTCAATTTGATTATTATTTGTTATATCTATAGTTCCACCGAAAGCATGAATACCCACATCACACCCTGAAACAGATGAACTTTGTACAGTGAAAGAACTGGTCGGTGTGAAAACGGGGGGTGGTACGTATTCAATCCCTGTATTACAATTTATTATGTGAGAATTCTGTATAACGCCTGTACCGGCACCATTAAACTGAACACCTACATCCGCATAAGAAATATCACAGTAGTTCATTTCTAAATTGCCAGATTCGATAATGATACCATACCAGTCTCCAACTAATGGATTTGCTGAATTGGATGTAAAAACTACAGGATTAGATTCTGTTCCATTGATTATAAGGTCACCATTTGCTATTAAAAAGGTACTGCTTTCAAAAAATATCGCAGTACCTGGTTCAATCGTTAAAACAACCCCATCGGTTACACTTACATTTCCGGTGACTAATTTGTAACCAGACCATGTTGTATTTTCTGTTATTATTCCGCTGACAGTATTATCAATAATATCAACATAAGCCTGATAGATACCAGTTCGATTGTCCATCCAGGATGCATAGGCTTTTCCGGGTTTTGAAGTAATTCCGATATAGTCTCCCATATAACCCGTCCCTGTTCCTGGAATGGGTAAAGGTGTAAAAGCAATGTCACTTACAGGAAAATCCCTGAATGATTCTCCGCCATTTATTGATTGTGCTACCCATACTTCCGTTAATTGGTTATTGGGATCATTTCTGCTATCGTAAAAAACGATATGAATAATGCCCAATTCATCTACAGATATCCAAGGAAACCATTGATCATTGTTTGTATTATCGTTGTGTATTTTTAACGGGGTACTCCATGTTGATCCTTCATCAATTGATCTGCTGAAATATATATTTGCCCTATCTAGAGCATTTCCTTTAGCACCCCAAACCATGTAAATGGTTCCATTCCAATCCCTGCCGCTTTTATCAACCACAATGCAAGGAAAATCATTCATCCTTATAGGGTAATTAGCACCTCCTGGATTTTTATCGTACCAATAACCTCTGCTGCCATCAATATCAAAAATTCTTGAAGGTATCTGCCAGTTCGCTCCGCCATCTAACGATTTATTAAAACCAATGCCATCAGTTGGATGTGTACTTTCATCATCATAATCCCAGTCATCATCAATAGCCCATACAGCATATACTTGGTTATTATATCCAGATGCTAAATTTACTCCCATTGATAATTGGCTGGTAACAATACCACTAATATTCTCTGTATCAGAAAAAGACTCACCGCCATCTGTTGATCGAACAAACAAAACAGGTCTTGGAGTTAAACCAAAGTCTGTTAAAGCTATATAAATATTGGTGCCATCAATCGCCATGTGTCCCTTATCTGCATTGTCAAATCCGAGAATATTAACAGAATTTTGCCATGTAACACCACCGTCAGTAGATTTTTTTAAAAACGGCTTTTTCCGAGATAATGGATTTCTGCTGATATAATGAAAATACGCGTTACCTTCAATATCATAAGCGACTACAGGATCCGCCGATAAATTATTTATACCTGGAAGAACATCATCACCGCTCCAATTAGTTCCACCGTCCTGTGAATAATAATACCCTTGGTAAAAATTATTTCCAGTGTTTGTTTGTATAAATGTATTGGCACCAACCAATATTTTATCAGGGTCAACAGGACTAATAGCAATGGACATTTCTGATTGGTTATATTCACTTGGAAATATTCTTGAATCCACAGAATTTCGGGCCGTGGGATACATTACTATGGTTGGTTGAATATAAGTAACATCTATATCTGATCCTGGCTCGGGGAATGGATCAACCATTGCGCTTTCTTGCGCTAAAACCATTGTTGCACAAAGTAGGCATAGCGCGTGGTAATGATTGTATTTTGTGTTTTCATAATGGGCTCCTTGCGTTGAATTGATGAAGTTTATTTTAATAACAATGCTTTACGGGTTACCGTTTTATTACCTGATTTAACGCAATAAAAATAGATTCCACTGGTAAGATCTTCAGCATTAAAAATCACATTGTGTTCTCCAGTATTTTTAATTTCATTAACTAATATTTTTACCATTTTACCTGATATATCAAATACGGTCAATTTAACAAATGAATTTTTCGACAAACTGTAAGCAATCTTTGTCGAAGAATTAAACGGATTTGGATAATTTTGCTTGAGTGAAAAAGCACCTGGAACTTGACTGTCTTTGTTATCAATTGAAGTTAAATAGTAATCATTTACATATATACCATTTCCATTCCAAGCTAGTACTCCAACGTAAATTTTCTCATTTAATGTATCTATTTGTATACAACTAATACCACCTGAATCAGGAAGCCCAACATTAAATGGAAACCAACTTTCTGCCCCATTTATTGATTTAAATAATATAGGGTTTTGGGGTGGATAACTTGAAACTCCCAAAAAAAGTGTCTCTGATATTTTTGGATTAATTGTAACAACTTGAATCCAATCATTTGTCTGCAAGCTATCCAGACCATTATTCTTCAGTTCCCAATTTTGGCCACCATCAGTTGATTTATACACCCCTCGTGATTCCCCTGCAGACATTGCTGCATAAACGATATCGGGATTATCTGGATCTACTGCAAGAACAAGCACACCACCGTACATAGACGGAAACGGTAATTGACTCCATGTTTGACTGCGATCTGTGCTTTTAAATATATAATTTGGTGCAAAATACGCTGCATAGAGAATATTATTATTGGATGGTGCAATAGCGAGTGATGTTAAACCGGATGCATTAGGAGAAGGAATACTATCCCAAGTATTTCCCTGATCGGAACTTCTATAAAATGTGTTGGGTGCTACATCAATATAAATTGTATTTAGATCGCCTGGGTCAGTTTCTACAATAGGTTTATCAGGCCAGCCGTATTCTTCAAATATAGTCTCCCAGTTAATTCCGCCATCCGTGGTCATTAAGAACTCTGTACCATCAGAAGGAAGAATGTTGTGATTTAAATAAACCCTTCTTGAATCATACGGGTCAACTTCTATTACCGATGAAAAAGCCATTCCTGAAACACTAACCCAATTTTCTCCTCTGTCTGTGCTAATTAAAAACTGATTACCAGTGGCATACACTGTATCCGGGTTTTGGTGAAAAATATCTATATCGTTGATATAAATACCTGCAGTACCATTTGCAAGTTGCCATTGGTTTGGTTGGGCAAATATTAACCCAATTAATGAAATGGTAATGATAGTTTCCCTATGTTTCATTTATCATTTCTTGTTGTGTGAAAAATTTAAGTACAGTCCTGCCAACACGAACATAGCGATTGCGGTATAAAAATGGATGGATAATAATGAATATTGTGTGGCGGATGGAAACCAAGTATTCATACTGAATAAAATAGATAAAGTGTTGGGGATAAATAATATTAAAAAGACCCATACGATTTTTTTAGCACATTTACTTTCAGATCCATTATTAAAACCAAACCCCGTCGATTTTACCCAAAATAAAGCCCCTACGGCCAAGAAGATTGAGAATACGGGTGCAACAGTGGCATGAGAAATCATCCACCAACCAGATAGCACTTTTTCGCCCAAAATGAGTGGAAGAAATCCGGTGATGATCATAATGATAAAACTCATGAATCCAAAAATGTAACCCATATTCCTTTTAAAATTTCCTATCATGAAATTCCCTGAAAATAATCCATATTAATAACATTCGAATCTTTATTAATAAACCCCCATAGTCCCCCTATTACAGGGGGACTAAATGGATTTGTCCATTTAATAATCCTTTTGCTACCGATATTTTCCCCTGTCATAGGGAAATACAAAGGGGTTTAAGAGTCGTTCTTATCCAATTCCTTATCATGCCTTATTCCGCATTTTTATCACCAATCCAACACTGTAATCCATTAAAGAAAAATAAAATCACTAAAGACGCTACAATAAAGACAGAAAAATAAATGACCCCTTTCAACCAGGGTCGAAATACAAATGCATTGGCAAACACTTGAGCAGAAAACAGATTTTGACTTTGAAATTCTATCATTATTACATCATCTGTTTTAAACGGAGAATCCACAGTAATGCTACTGGTATAAAAGGGCGAATCAAGACGATGGCAATCATTGCACCCGCCACTTCCAAGCGCCATGGTTGCGGGCCGAACATTATGACCGATGGGCCAAGTGTACGCCTTCGCTTGCGAATGAGCTTCATCTTTTAATATTCCGGATTCAGTAAAATAAACTTTACCGCCAGAAACAAAAACGGGCGTTGATTCAATCTCTTGAGAAACCAATGATATCAAAATGTTATTAATCATTTCTTCATCAATATTAGGCCATGAGCCATTTAAGTTGATTGGCATTTCAGATAAAACGCTTTTTACAATTGATGTATAACTGTCTTTATTCATTGGCGAAATATTGTCACCATTTTTCCAGCCCCAATAAGATGGCCATACCATATTTACTGGAATGATTTTCCCGGTTTCATCTTCTTCAAATATCGGTGTTATAATATGGGGCAATGTACTGTCTGCTTTATTAATACCATGTGTACCCAACCCATGTCCCATGGATGTTTTTGTGAGAAAAGATTTTTCTTTTACCATTTCTCCCGAATGACAGGTCGTACAAGAAAATTTATCAAAATGAAGGGGCGGCAATCCTTTATGCTCCGGAATCGGCCCTTTATTATTATGCGAAACAGATAAACCATATTCATTGGATGCATGACATCCTGCACAAGTGAAGTCAGCTAACTCGGGAGACTTCTTTTCCACACTTTCATTTTCATAACCGCGAATTATTTGATGATCCAAGCCGTTGCGATGGCAATCCACGCAATTCATACCCCGCTGTAAATGAACATCTTGCCCATGCTGCCAAAATTCGGTTCGCTCATTGTCCACCACCATGGTAGAATGACAAAAGTAACAATTCTCATTGGGGATATTTCGCGTTACATCAAAAAAGACTTCATCTTTTTCATTAAATGCTATTTTATCATATTTCACTTGCGGTGGAATTGCTTTGGATTCGTCCGGCGCTAATCCATAATAAATATCATAATGGTCAGGCATATCCTTGGCTGAACCACTTACATCTGCAATGGATGCCGTACTTGCAGCAGCCCAACGAAAATTTTCTTTTTGTAGTTGTTTGGCATAATGTGACCGATCGTTTGCCGGATTAACATCATGACAGACCAAACAATTCACGTCTACGTTTCCGGATACATTCCACCGAAATGCATTTTCAGATTGCCAACGATCTTCTTGTTCCCCTACGCTTCCACCCGGATGATGACGACCAAACGTTTTAACAAATTCAAATACGGACATGCCAATATCTTCCGGATTTATAACACCCTTCCAGTCTCGATAACTCAATGGAATTTGAGTTAATGTATTTGGGTCGGAGTAGATCCAGGGTTGACCGTTACGTCCCGGTTTAGTTTCACTCCCTGCATTAAAATGCCAACCAGAACTAATTACATTATAATCATGACATGAGCCACATGTAGTCTCCGTAGAGAAAGGCAATAATGGTGTTTTAAACAATCGAATGGCTGAACTGTCATGATCCATTAGCTTTATGCGATGAACAGCGGGAGAACGACTACCAGCTGGGGAATCACCTAATTTGGGTTGCCCTGACAAGAATTGTCCTATTAGGATACATACTAACAATGGGAAAAGATAGGAAATAGAACGATTATTCATAATTTAATTTGAATAACAAAATTAAATAACAAATTCACTTTTGTCATACTTAACCGGAGATGCATTTTCAACTGCTTCGTTCACTTTAAGAACGGCCACCGCTGTTTCATAGCCCACTTCAGCCGGGCAGTTCAGTGTATCTGTGCCACGAATAGAATTGAAGAAATTTTCTAAATGGGGTTTATGATATGGATCATTGAAAGTAATAGGTAATTCATATTTTGGTGGCGCAAGCGTTTCTCTTACATCCAAAACGGCACCATTGGTCGGTGTTGCCGCTTCTTCAACCGGTGAGTTGATAAATCCTTTATCTACCCATTTGTCCCATAAGGGTGCAGACTGTTCTCTAAAAATACCCGCTCGTCCTGCGGATTCAGAAATTTGCAATGTTCCCTGATCTCCCATAAAATTTTCAAAGTAACCTAAATTGCTGTTTGTGGTAATCGTTTGGTATGATGCACGAACCTTGCCTTCCGGTGTATCAAATTCGAATAATGCCATAACTGTATCATACCATTCATGTGTTTTTTTATCATAATAATCGGTTCCACCAGAAGCCATGACTGATGACGGTACCGTTTCCAAAAACCAAGTATAAATATCAATTTGATGTGACCCCAAATCAACAACAGGACCTCCACCCAATCCTTTATACCAACGCCAATTCCGGAATTGTGCCATGGATTTAAATCCATATTTTTCTAATCTTTCATCTGGAATAGCATATTTCTCCGGCCAGCCTAAGTCAGGCTGTATCGCACGATTCCATTGGCCATTAATGGTGGTAATGCGGCCCAGCATTTTTGATTCTTTAATAATATTTTCGTAACAATGGATATAACGCGGATTACTTCGACGCTGATGCCCCACTTGAAGTAATTTCCCGCTTTTTTGTGTAGCTTTAACAATTTGCCGCGCCCCTTCTAATGTATTGGACATTTCCTTTTCGCAATACACATGAAGTCCCGCTTCCAAACAGGCTGTAGCATGTTCGGCATGCCAAAAGTCCGGAGTGGCAATAATGACAGCATCCAAATCTTTTTCAGTAGCCAGCATTTCTTTATAATCTTCATACTTGTTGAGTTCATGGCCATATTTTCTCAAAAGCCGATAAACCCGTTTTTGACTGTATTCTGACCAAATGTCACACACAGCTTTAAAGCGAATGCCCGGAATTTTCAGGCAAGCATTCATAAGTACTTGTCCTTCGGCACCGGCACCTAATAAAGCTACATTAATATCACTCACACCAAACGTTTTTGCTCCAGTAAGAACATGGGGCGCCAAAATGAGACTGGCGCCTACAGCTGCACTGGTTTTAATGAATTGTCGTCTATCTATATTTTTGTCATTATTACTCATATTTTCAAACCTTATTTCAACAAAACCATCTTGTTGGATTTTGTAAATATCTTCCCAGTTTCATTCGATTTTGCTGTAAGAATATAAAGGTAAACACCTGATGATACCTGCCTGCCCTTATTGTCTTTTCCATTCCAAATAGTTTGATGTT
>Ga0209361_1000155_pt1 | contig 74688 bp, 67 predicted proteins | sample SaaInlV_200m_DNA_3_FD_184657 | JGI IMG/M metagenome (GOLD analysis project Ga0209361, IMG submission 184657) | Marine microbial communities from expanding oxygen minimum zones in the Saanich Inlet - SI037_S4LV_200m_DNA (SPAdes) (version 2) | ecosystem: Environmental > Aquatic > Marine >... | reverse complement strand
TCAAAGATAGAAGATGTAAACCCTGAAAATGTTATTGCTGAAGTCAAAAGCCAGGTAAATAAATTTGTTGGCGAAGCGGAGCAATCAGATGACATAACGATGTTAGCTTTGAGGTATAAAGGACTAGAATAAGAATGGTTTTGATAATTTAAGTCTGGGAGGGCATCGCTAGAAATCATTATTTGGATTATTGGGCATGGTTCAAAGTGGGGTAACAGATGATTGAACTTGCAAGAGTTAAGCTCCCTAAAAAGTTCGGATTTAGGATTAGGATTTTTCACCACAGAGCCACAGAGAACACAGAGAAAAATGGGGCGGGCTATGGGTTTCACCCCTAGAACCCCGAGGATTTTCTTTTGGGGTTTTGGGGGGCCTGGGGGAGCATCCCCCAGCCAGATTGTTTTCTTTCTCTGTGTCCTCCGTGCCTCTGTGGTAGAAAGTCCTATTCCGAAATTCTTCTATCAGCTATTTATGAGCTCTATGGTAGAATTAACTATTACCCCAAAATGGCATGTTTTGAACCGTGCCGATTATTGGTATTGCGACGTTATACCAATTTATCGGCATATTCGAGAAAAATTGAATCTAACTTGAAAAAACGTCAACTTTACCATTATCCATGGTAAAATTCCTATTTTGAAATCAGATTTAAATTGTCCAATTGACATTTAGATTTTTTTTATATATATTATTTCCATTATATCTTATTGGCTCGTTAGCCTATATGATTTGAATTGAGAATTGAATTGATTTGAATTGAGAATTGAATTGATTTGATTTGAAATGATTTGAATTCTATATAATTTGCACAAGGACGGTTTTTTTATGGCTTCAAATTCTGATATTCTTAAAATTGCTCCGCATTCCAAAGAATCGGAGATGATGGTTTTGGGGTGTATGTTGACGAGCGTCAACGCCTTGAACATCGGATCTGACGGTCTTGACGACAGCGATTTTTATTTCACAGAACACCGTATTGTCTTTGGAGTTTTGAAGACGGCATACCGCTCCGACAAGCCTGCCGACATACACCTTGTCTGTGAGGAGCTGAAACGCCTCGATAAGCTCGACGCCATCGGTGGCGTCTCTTATGTTACTACATTGGCGCAGTACGCTGGGACGTCGGCATATATCGAAGAATATGTAAGCATCGTCCGCAGCAAGTCTGTGTTACGCAAGATGATCAACGCCGCACAGATCATCGAGAAGAAAGCTTTAGAAGACCCTGCTAGCGTCCGTGAAGAGCTCGACAAGGCCCAGCAGCTTCTCTTCGAGATAAGCCAGTCGGCGAACCCTATCGCCGGAACTGCCCTCACCGACATCCTTTCTGGTGTAAAGGCGAAGTCCGAGCTTCCGTATCTTAAGGAGCTAGAGCAGCGTCAGGAAGAATTCCAGAAACGCGGCCCTGGAGACCCTGGGATTACTGGCATGCCCTCACATTTCCTTGACCTCGACAAGATGCTCAACGGTTTCCAGGACTCAAACCTTATGATCCTCGCTGCGCGTCCTGCCATGGGTAAGACGGCGTTAGCGATAAACATCGCCGAGAACGTATGTTTCAGAGACCAAGTTCCTGTAGGGATCTTCTCTTTGGAGATGAGCGCCGAGCAGTATGTCCATAGGATGATATGCTCGCAGTCGGAAGTAGAATCTCATAATATACAGACAGGCGCGCTCGATGGTGTCGCATACCAACGTATTGTCTCTACTGTCAATATGATGCACCAGCATACTATGATCATCGACGACCAGCCTGGCCTCGTCATCACCGACCTCCGCGCCCGTGCTCGTCGCATGAAGGAGACCTATGATATAGGCTTCCTCGTCGTCGACTACCTACAGCTTATTGCAGGGTCTGGGTCTAGGGGTAATTCCGAGAACCGCCAGTCTGAGATCTCCGAGATCTCACGGATGCTAAAGAACCTCGCCCGTGAGCTTGACATCCCAATAATGTGCCTATCGCAGCTGTCGCGTAAGGTCGAAGAACGTACCGGCCACCGTCCTATGATGAGCGACCTTCGGGAATCGGGAAGTATCGAGCAAGACGCCGATATCGTTATGTTCCTGCTGCGCCGCGAATACTACGACCCCCTCGACAAGCCCGGCATGGCAGAACTTATCATCTCAAAGAACCGCCACGGCGCCACCGGCAATGTAAACCTTACCTTCAGAAAAGAAATCGCACAGTTCGCCGACTACAGCCCCATGGATACCATGTCCATCGGCGGTGTGCCACTAAAAGGCATCCCCGCAGGAGCCATATAAACAGTGACCAGTTATCATTGAACAATGAATAAACCCGGACACGGCAGTGCCCCCTCTCGACGTTGTCGTAAGAGTAAGGTTGTATCTTTACGCGTGCTATAGGAAAAACAAAGAAAAGAAGTGCAGTTAACGACAATGTTGATAGCTGTGCGTCTGCTGCGCGCTCTGCGCAGTGGCGCTCTCTGTGTAACTCCGTGGTTCTCCGTGGCTCCGTGGTAAAATCCTACTCCTGGTCCTGCTCTTCTTTGCTATCCGCTATTAAAAAGGCTTTACTTTTTTTTTGGTGGTGGTGTATGATGTTCACATTATTTGAGTTAATGAACAGTAAATATTTCGTATAACTGGAGAGAACATGTCTTCTGTAAAAAAGAAGCGTAAAGCTAAAATCGCCAAGCACAAGCGCAACAAACGCCGCCGTAGCAACCGTCACAAGAAAAAGTAGTAAGCATTTTTTGCTTTCTATCATTTCTATATTATATCGGTGCATCGTGGTGTGTTTGGTACAACAACCGCAGCGTGCTGTGCTGAATATAAATTATGTGGATATACCCTAAAGATTATGATGTAATCGTCATCGGCGGAGGCCATGCCGGCTGTGAAGCTGCTTTTGCCTCGGCACGGATGGGTGCTACGACGTTATTGCTTACCATGAATCTTGACACTATCGGCAAGATGAGCTGCAACCCCGCCATTGGCGGTGTTGGTAAGGGCACCATTGTCCGCGAGCTCGACGCTCTTGGCGGTGAGATGGGCAAGGTCATCGACATGACGGGCATACAGTTCCGCATGCTCAACAAATCCAAAGGCCCTGCTGTCTGGGCTCCTCGCGCTCAGGCCGACAAGGTATTATATCAGTATGAGATGAAGCGTCGTCTCGAAGACACCAAAAACCTCGACGTCAAGCATGGCACTGTAGAGTCTCTCGTAGTCGAAGACGGAGAAATTCGCGGCGTTTCTACGATAAAAGGCATAACATATCGTTGTCGTACTGTAGTTTTATCGTCGGGGACGTTCATGCGCGGTCTCATCCATATCGGCGACACGAATTTCCCTGGAGGCCGTGAGGGTGACAAGCCCTCGTCAAAGTTATCGGAAAATCTCATATCTTTAGGTCTCGACCTCGGACGTCTCAAGACGGGAACGCCACCACGAATCCACTGCCGAAGCATCGATTATTCTAAGACCGAAGAGCAGGTCGGCGATGAAGGGATACATTTTTCTTTCGACACCCCTACCGACCACCCTCTTCGGCAGGTGTCATGTCATCTAACTTATACTACCGTTGCTACCAAAGAGATAATAACATCTAATATCCACCGTTCTCCGTTATATCAAGGAACGATAAAAGGCATAGGCCCGCGGTATTGTCCTTCTATCGAAGACAAAGTGATGCGTTTCCCCCACAAAGACCGCCACCAGATATTCCTCGAGCCCGAAGGCTTAAACACCTCTGAGGTATATGTCAATGGTCTTTCTTCTTCGCTACCTATCGACGTGCAGCTTGACGTGATACATTCCGTCATTGGCCTCGAAGACGCCGAAGTAATACGCCCTGCTTATGCTATAGAATACGACTACATCACCAGCGGACAGATATCATTCTCTTTGGAGACGAAGAAAATCTCAGGACTTTTCCTCGCCGGACAGATAAACGGCACTTCTGGCTATGAAGAAGCCGCCGCACAAGGTTTCATCGCTGCCGTCAATGCCGTCAAGAAACTTCGTGGCGAAGAGCCTTTCATCTTGAAACGCTCCGAAGCATATATCGGTGTTATGATCGACGACATCGTCACTAAAGGCATCGACGAGCCTTATAGGATGTTCACAAGCAGAGCCGAACACCGTCTTCTTCTTCGCCAAGACAACGCTGACGTACGCCTCAGGGAGTATGGCTATGCTTTGGGTCTTGTCGACGAAGAGCGACATAAATCTCTCCTCAAGAAAAACGATACCGTCGCCAAGGAGGTTGAGCGTCTTACGAAGAAGTTCGTCACCGTCGGCAGCCGTGGCGTATCTTTGGCGCAGAAGCTCCGACGCCCCGAGGTAACGTATGACACCCTCCTCGAAGAGCATCCTGAGCATGTTTTCGACCACGGCATCGATACAAACATACAGATAGAACTTCACGTGAAATACGAGGGATACATCGAACGGCAAAAAAGCGACGTCGCACGCCTCGACAACCTCGAAAAGATACGCATCCCTAAAACATTCTCCTACGACGACATCACAGGCCTACGCAACGAAGCCCGCGAAAAACTCAAAAACGTCCTCCCAAGCAACCTCGGGCAAGCTTCACGAATCCCCGGCGTCTCACCAGCAGATATCTCTATCCTCATGGTCTTCTTCAAACGATAGCATTACATTGGAGAGGGACCCTGCCCTCCCCAAACCCCTCCCGCCAAAGGAAACGAAGTTTCCTCTGGACTCCTGTTTGCCTATTGTGTCGCCACACTCCCGTCGCCCATCGCTTCGTTACTATGAAGTGCGCCAGCTAAAAAAGCGCTTAGCCCTCTAAGGAGGGCTCATTTTCGGCTTACGCCAAAAATACCTGCGCTTTCTTGTAAGAACTTAAAAAGTCATGATGACTTTTTTAGTGCTCCTGACTGGCGCCCTGCGCAAGCGAGTCCCGCCATCGGCGATTTTTGCTAATCCGCAAAAATCCTCTCCTCGGCGGGACAAAAGGATGCTTGGTTTTCTTCATTTTATTTCATTGCCATCGCTTCGATGGTGATGACTGGCAGCAAAGCGTAACAAGCATCAAACCTGCATTTGCAGATTTGGCGCTTGTTACGCTTTGTCGACTACATGGGGAGTCCAGAGGCGGACACCGCCTTTGGCGCGGGATTGTTAAGGGTGCGCGGAGCACCCTTAACCACTGGTCACTGACTTGCGGTGTGGGATGGATATTATGGTGGAGGCGTCGTCCCACGATATGTTGTGGAGGGTGTATCGTTTGTTGAGGGTGCTTAAGAGGCTTGTGAAGAAGGCGTTTTTGTTGGGGAGGAATTCTGACATTGTGCACAAGAAATCTTCGTGGTTTCTTCCAGCGCGATATTCTGGAGAACGTGGCGGATCACGAAGAAGGTTCATAAGCGTTGGATTGTAGCTCCATAAAAAAGAAGTGTGGTGAAGCCACCTTCCGCGACGGATATAATGTGCGTTGCCGGCGAATTTTTTGTCGCCGAAAACGTAGTCGCCTCCCCTTTCCGTAACGTCTTTATTGTCAAAGACATCGCCGTATAGATTTTTGCTCCACGACATGATGTTTTCCGGTATAGGATGTTCGACGCCAAGGAGATGTGTGTCGGCGATAAATGTTACGAAGAAAGTGTCCTCATCGACGGCGACGCTGCCACCACCGCTGAACCTCTTTATGATAGGAATGTTAAGCTTCTTTACGTCGTCGGTTTTGAACCATTTGTTCGCCTTTCCTGAGATGCCCATCACCATCGCTGGTGTGGTGCCTTTATTGACGATACACCACGTCCCTTTTCCTACACGAAGCAGTGCTTCTTCGAGGCGAAGCTGTTCTATTATGGGGGTGTTTTCTAGCGTTACGACGTTCATCGTTTCTGCGTTCTCGATGGTCTCTGAGGGGCTTTTTTGTGTATGTTCTTTTCTTGTCAACGTCATGTTTTTATTGTCTCTTTTTCACGATGTTATCGCACGCGTGCAAAAAAAACCAGTGCATTATTTTTTTTATTTTTACCTATAATCTTGTGTATCAGAAGCATAAATTCTTCGCAAAAAAAACCTTTGCGTGAAATTATTGTAAGCGTAGAATCCGAGGTAGATTTTAATGTTAGTTAGGTCTGCCGTTTGGGACCCCTAGGTATTAAGAACTCATCAACCAGTCTTAAAATGATTAAAGGATCATGACGCTAAAGATTTTTATTTAGAAAACCTTTAGGAAGCGGTCCATTTTAAAAAATCATGTTGATAGAGCGGTACCTAGGGCCCATCTGGCAGATTTTTTTTTGTAATACCAAGCACGAGTGAAAAACGTATAAATTAGCTTCAAGATTTTCGTCTAGAACGTCACGCGGAGATCGCGGCAAACATTTGTGTGTTAGCAAGATCGAGCGTGACATTTTAGGCGAAAAGATGAAGAAGAATTTATATGTTTTTTATTTGGGATTGGTATAATTCTTTTTCTGTGAGCCATCGTTCGTTAGTATCTGAAGCGTATGCGAACTCCTCCGAGACGCTATTTTCGGCGGTGTTTTTTGTTTTCAAGGAATTTTCATGCTGTCTTATAACGTAATATTCTGGGTGTTCGCTTGTGTTATGGGCGTCTTCGTTGCATACCATCACTTCGTGGATTTTCTCTCCTGGGCGTATCCCACAGATCTCTATAGGGATTTCTGGTGCTATCGCTTTTGCTAGGTCCACGACTTTCATGCTAGGGATTTTCGGTACGAAGATCTCGCCGCCTTCCATCTTCGTCAATGCCATCATGATGAATTTCGTTGCTTGTTCTAGTGTTATCCAGAAGCGCGTCATCCTTTCGTCGGTTACGGGTATCGTCGTCGCCCCTTTTTCTATCATCTTCTGCCACATAGGAACAATGCTTCCTCTGCTGCCGAGGACGTTACCGTATCGTACTACCGAGAAAATTGGGCGTTGCCGTTTCCCTGAGTAGACGTTAGCGGCGGTGAAGAGTTTATCGGAACATAGTTTCGTTGCGCCGTATAGGTTTGCGGGGTTTACGGCTTTATCGGTTGACAGTGCTATAACTTTTTCGACGTCGCGTTCTACTGCAGCGTCTATAACGTTCATTGCTCCCATGACGTTAGTTTTAACACATTCGCAGGGGTTATATTCTGCCGTAGGAATTTGCTTAAGCGCTGCTGCGTGGACGACGATATCGACGTCACGGAAAGCCATAAGTAGACGATCTTTGTCTCTGACATCACCGATGAAGTATCGTATTTTCTCGCTGTTGAAGATATGGTCGCTATTGCGCATCTCCCACTGTTTACATTCGTCTCTGCTAAAGACTATAACTTTTTCCGGGTTATGTTTTTCTAGAAGCATACGGACGAAAGCCCTTCCGAAGCTTCCTGTCCCCCCTGTTACCAGAATGACCTTACTATCTATCGAAGAAGGCTTTATAGCCATAATACACTCCATTGTTATATTACAATACTATATCATCACTCATAATTACTATATACACATTTTGACAAACATGCTATAGTTTCGTTTTTCCTGTAGAATCTCAAAAAAAGATATTATATGGCTAAGAAATATGACGAATCCACAGTAGTATCGCTCGATGCTTTACAGCATATACGCATACGCTCTGGCATGTATATTGGGCGTCTTGGCGACGGTTCCAACCCTGACGATGGTATATATGTCCTCCTTAAGGAAGTCATTGACAACAGCGTAGACGAATTTATCATGGGTCATGGTGATGTTGTTGACATAACAATCGACAAAGAATCGTGCAGTGTATCGATCCGCGACTATGGTCGTGGCATTCCTCTTGGCAAGGTCATCGACTGTGTCAGCAAGATCAACACGGGAGCGAAATACAACGACGATGTTTTCCAATTTTCTGTTGGATTGAATGGTGTAGGCACCAAGGCAGTAAATGCTCTTTCTAGTTATTTCATGGTACGAAGTCACCGTGACGGCAAATATACCGAGGCATCTTTCGAGCAGGGAATTATTAAGAAGAAAAAGAAAGGCTCCACTAAAGAGCCCAATGGCACATATGTCGAGTTCGTCCCCGACCCTGCGATTTTCGACTCCTATGAGTTTCAGGACGAATACGTTATGAAACGCCTATGGAATTATGCGTATCTTAATACTGGCTTGACTTTAGACTACAATGGCGAGAAAATCTCTTCCGACGGCGGTCTTCTCGATCTTTTGAATGCAGAAGTTTCTGAAGACAGCCTTTACGAGCCTTTACACTATAAGGGCAAGGGTTTGGAGTTTGCTTTCCTACATGCGCACAGTTATGGCGAAACATATTTTTCTTTCGTCAACGGACAATATACTGCTGATGGCGGCACGCATCTTTCTGCTTTCCGCGAAGGCATTCTCAAGGGTCTCAATGCTTATGCTGACAAGAATTTCCAGGGTGTCGATGTCCGCGAAGGCATCGTCGGTGCCGTCCTTGTTAAAGTGAAAGATCCTGTTTTCGAATCGCAGACAAAGAACAAGCTAGGGAACACGGACATCAGAGCTTCTATTGTCCAGCATGTCAAGGATGCCGTCATTGATCTGTTGTACAAGAACGCTGAAACGTCGTCTAAGATCATCGAGCGTATAGCTTTCAACGAGAAGCTCCGCCGCGAGCTGTCTTCTGTTAAGAAGATCGCCAAGGAGAAGCAGAAGAAGATATCGTATAAGATTCCTAAGCTTCGCGACTGCAAGTTTCATTTCTCTGACAACACTCCTGATGGCGAGAACAGTATGATCTTCCTTACCGAGGGCGACTCTGCCAGTGCTTCGATATTATCTTCGCGGAATCCTCTTACGCAGGCGGTTTTTTCTTTGAGGGGCAAGCCTTTGAATGTCTTCGGCCTCAAGCGCGATCAGCTATATAAGAACGAAGAGATGTTCAACCTTATGAATGCTCTAAATATTGAAGACGACATTGAGAACCTGCGTTATAATAAGATAATATTAGCTACCGATGCTGATGTCGACGGCATGCATATCAGGAACCTTCTACTAACTTTTTTCATGGTATATTTCGAAGGCATTGCTCTCAACGGGCATTTATCGCTCCTTGAAACGCCGCTGTTCAAGGTACGGAACAAGAAGGAGACTATATACTGTTATTCTGCTAAAGAGCGCGACAGCGCTTTAAGGAAGCTTAAGGGTTCTAACATCGAGGTAACGCGTTTCAAAGGCCTTGGTGAGATATCGCCCAATGAGTTCAAGCAATTTATCGGCGACAACATGCGTCTTAAGACTGTAACGGTCAATGCTTTTTCCGACATAAAGCCTTCGCTAGAGTTTTATATGGGGAAGAACACTCCTAAGCGCAAGCAGTTTATCATCGACAACCTCATCAGCGAAGAGAAAGAGTTGCATGCCCTTGCAAAGATAACATCAACTACCAAGAAATAATTATGGAAGACCTCAAGAAGATATTACGTAAGAACTACATAACATACGCGTCGTACGTTATTCTCGACAGGGCGATTCCTAGTGTCGACGACGGCCTTAAGCCTGTACAGCGCCGCATCCTTCACACTCTACATACTGTCGACAACGGCACTTTCCATAAAGTCGCCAATATTGTTGGGCAGACGATGGCGTTCCATCCTCATGGTGATGCTGCTATTAATGACGCCCTTGTCAACATCGCCAACAAGGGTTTCCTTTTAGACCGCCAGGGAAATTTCGGCAACATCTATTCTGGGGATTCTGCTGCTGCTGCGCGATATATTGAGACGCGCCTATCGCCCTTGGCGCGGGACACTCTTTTCAACAAAGACCTTACTTCTTTTGTCCCTTCGTATGACAGTAGAAATGTCGAGCCTGTCGCCCTTCCTTCGAAGATCCCTCTTGTTTTGATACAGGGTGCTGAGGGTATCGCTGTTGGGATGTCTACGAAGATAATGCCTCATAATTTCGTTGAACTTCTCGATGCCGAGATTGCGATATTAGAGGGCGAAGATTTTGAGATACTCCCCGACTTCCTTACTGGCGGCATAATGGATGCTTCCGACTATGACAAGGGCCGCGGCAAGATACGTCTTCGCGCCAGCGTCGAGACTCCTGACGACAAAACCATCGTCATCAAGGAGATCTGCTATGGCACTACTACGGAGTCTTTGATACGTTCTATTGAAGAGGCTGCCAAGAAGGGCAAGATAAAGGTCGACACCATCAACGATTACACTACCGATGATGTTGAGATCGAGATAAAGCTTTCTCGCGGACATTATTCTACTCAGACGTTAGACGCCTTGTATGCTTTCACTGACTGTGAGGTATCGATAAGCCCGCAGTGTATCGTCATAAAAGAGCAAATGCCTTGGGAGACTAATGTCGACGAGATTTTGCGTTACCATACTAACAAGCTCAAAGAGTATCTCAAGGAAGAGCTTGAGATCGAGCGCGACCGCATCCTCAAGAAGATCTTCGACAAGACTTTGGAGCGTATTTTCATAGAGAACAAGCTTTACAAGAAGATCGAGAGCATCAAAACTTATGAAGGCATAATCACTGCTATCAAGAAAGCTCTCGTCCCTTATCATTCCGAGCTTTCCCATAAGCCTGACAAAGAAGACATCGAGCGTCTTCTTGCCATACCGATACGGCGCATTTCACGTTTCGACATCGACAAGAACCTCCGAGACATCGCGGAACATAAGAAGAAGCTTGCTTCTGTCGAGAGAGATCTTAGGAATATCAAGCGCTGTGCTATCCGATACCTTAAGAGTATCATCACGAAGTATGGCGACATGTTCCCTCGTCGTACCGCTATAGATGAGATCGCTACTGTCGACAAGCGCGTCATCACTACTCATGATGTCAAGGTGTATTACGATGCCAAGAGTGGGTTTTTGGGAACGAAGATTTCTTCCGACGACTATTTTGAATGTACCAACCTCGACAAGATCCTTATCATGTACAAAGACGGTGCATATACTGTCATCAACATCCCTGAGAAGCAATATATCCTCCGTGAGAAAAACCCAATAGCGTATATTGGTATTGCCGACAAGACAACGCAGCTCCGTGTGATCTTCCGTGATGCCAAGACGCGTTGTGCCTATGCCAAGAGCTTCATTGTGAAGAAATTCATTATCGACAGGGAGTATCGTTATTTTGAAGAAGGCGCCAAGCTCGACGTCATCACTACCGCCCCTGACGTTGTCGTAGAGCTACATTTCAAGCCAAAGCCTCGCCAGAAGATAGCGAAGATGTCCTACGACGTCGATTCTTTTGCTAGCATCAAGAGTGTTACTGCCCGTGGCATACGCCTTGCCAACAAAGAGGTAAAGAAAGTCAAAGTCGTGAAAAGAAAAACCCGATGAAGATATCATTACATTATGACGAGAGGAAGAAAGGCGTTGCATATATCATTGTCGACGGTGATCGATGGCGTGAAGTAGCGACGTCGGTATTCGGCAAGAAGCCCGACCTTCCAAAAGAGTGTTCTTCTTTCGAAGAGCTAGAAGAGAAATTCCAAGCGTTGGAATATCGTTGTGCTATGAGGTATGCGTTGACTCTTCTTTCTAAGGCGATGAATCCTACGAAGAAGCTTATTCAGAAGCTCAAAACAAAAGGAGTCTCTTCTTCGACGGCAGAACGCGTCATCGAGCGTTGCCAAAAGAATCGATATCTCGACGATATGGCATGGGCGGAAGCCACCGTGCGCAATGAGATGCGTAAGGGTAACGGCCCCCGTAGAATTATCATGAAGCTTATAACTAATGGCATTGAGAAGTCTCTTGCCGAAGACGTTATAGAGAAAGAATTTTCCGGCGCTACGGAGACGATAGAACGCCTCATCGCAACGAAATACAAGTCACGCGACCTTTCTTCTTACGACGGTCGTAATTCCGTCATCGCTGCTCTTATGCGTAAAGGCTTCGACCTTACCGACATCGAAGGCGCTCTTCGCTGAGCCCTATCATTCTATGTGTCAACATGATGGACAATCTACACGGTGAGATTTGATAGTATATCCTTTTTCTGGTATAATAAGATATGTAAGTTAAAGACTGACCTTTCGCTACGCCACTAAAGCAAGATTAACGCGTAACATCAGTCAAGGAGTTTTATTATGTCTATTGATCCTGGCAATGCCGTTCCCGATCCTAGCACTGTAGCACCGTTGGGTGGTGTTTCCGATCCTGTTGTCGACGAAAATGTTGCAGCGGCTCTTAATGCCGAGAAGGTTGCTTCTTACACCAATGCCTCTACAGTAAGTTCTCTTGAGGACCTTAAGAAGAAGGCAAAGAAGGTCTATGATCAGATGATGAAGGGCATTGCACAAACAATAATCACGCAGATGCGCAGAAGTCAAGAACGCATAAAAAAGATAAACCGCAGTGGCAGATAAATAAACCGCAGCAACAGATAATTAATATAGCATGTTCAACTTCGATATTTTTCTTGGATTCCCTGTCGACGCTTCTTGTGAAGAACGCCTTAGCGCTATCCCTTCATCGCGTCGTGCTATGTTTATCGACAGTGGCGACGACTATCTTTCTAGCGTAGAATATTGTGGCATACAATATCTTGGAAAGAGTCTTGGTGGCGTTGTTTCTCTCGACGCTCTCGATGACATTTCAAAGAATATCGTTTCTATATTTGCCTCTCTTTCTGGCGAAAACATTTTACCTCATTCACTACAACTTTTTGCGATACCAACATCATGACAATAGATACTATTTTTATAACGGACACCGAAGCCAACACGCGTCTTGACATTATCCTTACGCGTCGATACCCCGACCAGTCGCGCAGTTATTTCCACTATCTTATTAAGGAAGGGCTTGTTCTTCTCAATGGCAAAGCTGTGAAGAAACAGCTTCGTCCGAAGTGTGGCGATGAAGTGAAGGTAGAGTTTGCGTTGACGCCGGAGATATCTGTCGTCGCCGAAGACATCCCTCTCGACATCATATATGAAGACGAGCATTTTCTTGCTGTAAACAAGGCAGTGGGCATGGTCGTCCATCCCGCTCATGGTAATTGGTCTGGCACGTTTGTTAATGCCCTTTTATACCACTGTAAGGAGCTTCCTGATGTCGGCGACAGCCTACGTCCTGGCATAGTCCATCGCCTCGACAAAGACACTTCTGGTGTTCTTATTGCTGCGAAGACCCTTGAGTGTCACCGTGCTCTTGTTGAGATGTTCAGCAGCAGGAATGTCTCCAAAAAATACCTTTCTATATGTGTTGGAAACCCCGGTTCTGGCGAAATAATTACTAACATCGCCAGAGATCATCTTGACAGGAAAAAGATGTCCGTCGTCGAGGACCGCGGCAAGGAAGCGATAACGCGATATACTTCTTTAGCTCACAACGAGGCTCTTAGCATCGTAGAGGTTGCTCTTATGACGGGACGCACACACCAGATACGCGTACATATGCAGCACCTCAAAGCCCCAGTTCTTGGCGATAGTATTTATGGCAGTGTTTCTACCAACAAAAAATATGGCGTGAAGCGTCAGCTCCTCCATGCGTGGAAGCTAAGCTTCGATCATCCAATAACCCACGAGCATCTTGACATTGTTGCGCCGATACCTTCCGATATGGCCTCGGTGTTAAAGAAGATCGCCCCCTCTTGGAGTGAATAATGAAAGTCTTGATACAGCGCGTCAAAGAAGCTTCTGTAACTGTTGATGGTAAGGTATGTGGTAGTATTGGCGGTGGTCTTCTTATTTTCTTTGCTGCGCATATCGACGACACCAATAAAACGATACCATGGCTTTCGGAGAAAGTCGTGGGGCTTCGTATTTTCCCTGACGACGCTGGTAAAATGAACATAAGCGTCAGTGATATTGACGGAGAAATTCTTGTGGTAAGTCAATTCACTTTATATGGCACATGCTCCAAAGGTAAAAGGCCAGAATTCACAAAATCTGCGCCGCCGGAAAAGGCAGAAGCTCTTTATGATGAATTTGTCGAAGTTCTTACAAAGAAGCTTGGAAAGCCTGTTTCTACGGGGAAATTCCGCGAACATATGGACGTTTCTCTTATCAATGATGGTCCTATTACTTTAGAAATAGAAAAAAAATAATTTGTTTAATATTAAAGTTTTTTGTATTGTTGTATGTGAAGGATATTACATACTTATCCATAGTTACTTACGAAATAAACACTGCTACAATAGAGGCTGCTCATGAAAGAATTCGTCGAATACATCGTCAAAAACCTAGTTGACAATCCTGAACAAGTCAAAATTAATGAGATCAGCGGCTCCCAAACGTTGATCCTTGAGCTTTCCGTTGAGAAGTCCGATATCGGCAAGATCATCGGCAAGCGCGGAAAGACTATCAATGCTATTAGGACGCTTCTGATGTCTGTGGCTAGTCGCAATGGCATACGTGTAAACCTTGAGATTCTCGAAGATGGCGACAGGGCCACCAAAAAGCCTGTCGAAGCAGAGACTGAAGAAGAATAATAATTAATATCGTAGAGGAATAGCATATATCGTATAGCGTATAGAAAAATCTATCCGCTATCTGCTATCTGCTATAACTATCCGCTAAGAAAAGGATGGACTGGACAGGACTCGAACCTGTGACCCTCTGCTTAGAAGGCAGATGCTCTATCCAACTGAGCTACCAATCCGTGGATGTTTATTATTGTAATATGTTAACGTTAAATGATCAAGTTTTTTCGTGATGATTATGGTGGTGATTATATGAGTATTACTTTTTGTATTATAGGCGCTGCGGGGCGTATGGGTAAAGAAATCGTTATGGCAGCTTCCGTCGACGATAGATTTTCTTTTGTTTCCGCTTGTGACGTTCATGCTGTTGGCGAAGACATCGGTGATATAGCCATCACCGACGACATCGTCGAGGCCTTATCTTGTGCTGATGTCGCCATAGATTTCGCCACTGCCGACGGCGTTGCTGGCCGCATCGCCTCTGCTGTTAATAGTGGGACTCCTTATGTTATAGGAACGACGGGTCTCTCTGGCGAAGACATCAACGTCCTTAAGGAAGCATCTTCGACGATACCTATAGTATACGCTACGAATTTCAGCATCGGAATTACTATGCTTCTTAACACCGCCCGCGACCTTGCTACTAAGCTTCCAAAATCTTTCGACATTGAAATCGTCGAAGCCCACCATACCAAGAAGAAAGACGCTCCTAGCGGCACGGCGCTAACTCTTGCTTCTGCCATCAACGCCGTTCGTGGTGGTAACATCCCGGTCCATGCCATCCGCGCTGGCGATATCGTCGGCGACCACACTATTATTTTGGCAGGCCCTGGCGAGCGCATAGAGATAAAACATCAAGCGCACAGCAGGGCGACCTTCGCCAATGGTGCTCTTACTGCGGCGGCATTCCTCGTCGGCAAAACTCCTGGATTATATACTATGGACAACGTCCTTGAGCATTGAGCATTTATCAATTTTAAGTATTTAATCTCAATGTCAATGCCGGGCGATAAAAGCCAGCTTCCTATTGTTCAATGTTCAATGTTCAATGTTCAATGTTCAATGTTCAATGATTACAGGTCTTTTAGCAGGTGATTTTCTTGTGTTTTTTCTGAAGTTTTCGAGAAAGTTTCTAGACTTTTCTTTATAGCTTTTATTTCTTGTGAGTTTGCTATCGGCACTGTGGAGCTGCCGGAGTTTTCTAGTGCTGTTATTACGTATGTCATAGTATAGCGTTCGACGTCATGGGCGGGCTGGTATGATGTCTTTCCGTTGTCAGCGATTATTTCTGCGATGATCTTTGCGTCGAGGAGTTCTTTTAGTATCTGTGTTACTAGGCGTATCGGCGTTCCTATGTCGTGGGCGATATCTTCGTCGCCCATCACTTTTCCGCCGTCGCAGAAATTTTTTATTATTGCTGTTACTATACGTAATGTTATTAGTTGTTTCATCGAATAGCTAACATTTTTACAGTCGGGTTCGAATTCGTAGCTATCGACATTCTGCAGGGCGTACGACATTTCTGCTCCGAAGAGGACGATAAGCCAGCTTATTTGCAGCCATATCAGGAAGAGCGGCAGTGCTGCGAAGCTTCCGTATATTGCGTTCGTCGTGGCGACGCCGACTTGGAAGTGTATATATGCCCATTGTGTTATCTGATACATCGTCCCTGCAAATATCCCTGCTACGATGCCATAGCGGAACCGTACTTTTGTGTTGGGCATAACGATATATATGAAGGCGAACAATATCCATACTAGTGCATACGGCATGATTTTCACTATGGCGAAGACAACAGGTCCTAGGGTTTCTAGTACGGTGAATTTTGCCGTCACCGTAGTAATAAGCGCTATAGCAAGGACGTTGATACTGCTTGCCACGACGAAAAATATTGGTCCTACGATGAGCATTGACAGATAGTCGCTAAATTTCCTTACCATGCGTCTTGGTCTTTTAACTCCCCAAATATCATTGAAAGCACATTCTATGTTCCCTAATAGTTTTATAAGGACCCATAGCAAGAAAACCACTCCTACTCCGGCGATTACGCCACCGCGAGTATTCTGTAGTATTCCTTTAGCGAAGGTTACGACTTCTACTATCACCTCGATATGTCCTGGGAATTTTTTTATCAGCTGTGCTTCGAGGGTTCCTTCGAAGCCGAAGCCTTTCGCTATTCCGAATGCCAGCGCTGCCACTGGTACTATCGAAAGCATAGAATAGAACGTCAGCGCTGCTGCTCTTAGGTAGCATTTATCGTGGTAGTATCCCCGCAGGGCGAGGACGACGATGCGCAATGTCCGTAAGCAGAAGGCTACGAACTGCGAAGCCTCTCGTAGTGGAATTCTCCAGATGTCTTTAAGTAAAAAATCTATGCTTTTGAATATCATGATGTATACCTCTAAAAAATACTGTACCTTATTGCATAGCATTATTATCTTTTCATGTGAACCAAAAACCCATTTTTGATTTATATTTCATATAAAATACCAAAGAGTTTATAGTGAGCGTTTTAGAATAGGAGCGACGACATGCAAGATATTAATATTAAAGATTTTATTATCGGAGAGGGGCATCCCCTTACTGTTATTTCGGGGCCTTGTGTCATCGAAAGCGAAGAACATTGTCTTCGTGCTGCCGAGGCGCTGAAGAAAATTTTCGGCGATCTTGGGATAAACTTCATCTTCAAGTCCAGCTATGACAAAGCGAACAGATCTTCGATATCGTCATTTCGTGGTCCTGGTCTTGACGAAGGTCTTCGTATTTTGGAGAGGGTAAAAAACGAGCTGGAGCTTCCGATCGTAACTGATATCCACTCCCCTGCCGAAGCTTCTGCTGTCGGCGAGGTATGTGATATGGTACAAGTTCCTGCGTTGTTATGTCGACAGACAGACCTCATCGTCGCTGCTGGCAATACGGGACGTGTAGTTTCTGTTAAGAAGGGGCAGTTTATGGCGCCGTTAGACATGAAGAACGTCGTCGACAAGATATTATCTACTGGCAACGACCAGATACTTTTCATCGAACGTGGCACGAGTTTCGGCTACAACACCCTTGTCAGTGACATGAGAGGCATCCCTACCATGCAGAGTATCGGATATCCTGTATGTTTCGATGCTACACACTCGGTGCAGCAACCAGGAGGACTTGGGACGTCTTCCGGTGGGCAGCGGGAATATATTCCCACTCTTGCCAAAGCTGCTGTAGCGTCGGGGTGCAACTGTCTTTTCATGGAGTCACATCCTATGCCTTCAGAGGCCAAGTGCGATTCCATGGCGGTCCTTGACTTCAAAGACATCCCCGAGCTTTTTACTACGCTGTTACAAATTTATAATGTTGTGAACCATCAACGATAAAAGATATGTCTAACAAGAAACTTGCCGCTATCATCGCTTTCATTATCATCCTCGTTGCTTTTTTCATCGTAAAGATCAGCGTCATTTCTGACGGCGACAGCGAGCGTTATCATTCTCTTATTATGAGCAGCGAGGCTTCTCCTGAGCAAAAAGTCTACCATGTCGGCAGCCAGCATCGCCATGACGTCACTAGAGACTACTGGTTTGAAGACGTCAACAACACTTTGATGCACTGTCGTATATCATATGCCAACTCTGAGCTTTCTATAATATATAGCGACGAAGACTCTCCGAAACTTATCGAGAAGATGCATGACGTCACGATCTCCATGCAAGAGGAGCTTTACTATATTCTTCCTGACGGTCGTGAAGCTGTCAAGCAGAGCAACGGATTTCTTCTCGTCCGTGACGGCGATCCTGACGATTCCGAGTCATGGTTTTCCGACGACACTCCCGGTCTTATCACCATGCAGCGCATTCGTCATCTCGATAGTGCCGAAGCGGTATATTATTATAATACCGAGACCTTCGACGCTCAGAGTGCAACATTTTCAATTGTCATCGACAAAGGCCATGATATTTCTGCTTCTTCCAAAGATGCTACGCTCCTTATGGAAGGCATCGCAGATTCTGTGACATTCTCTTTGAAGAAAAACGCTATAAACTTCCATGCCAAGCATCTTAAGATGAAAATGCCCTCTCATAATGAAGGAGGTTCTTAATGAAAAAACATCATATCATCGTTGCCACAGCAGTAGTGACCTCTATGTTTTTTGGAATAGCTCATTGCGTCGCCGACGATGACGACATCATCACAATAGAATCGTCCTCTGTCGACTATGACGGTGAGAACCTCGTTCTTTCCGACGACGTCGTCATAGACCATCCTTTTGGCGTTGTCATGTCGCAACATGCCACGCTCTTTGGCGACAAAGGCTCCAACATCAAAGTTGTCAAGCTCAAAGACGACGTCATCATTTCTCTCGACGGCGGAGCGGAGCTACGCTGCCATAATGCTTCTATCAACCAACAAACTCTTTCTGCTGTATTTTCTGGGTCTTCACCGGAAAGGCGTGTCGTCTTCACGGGAAGCAATGACGACGGAACTCCTATCGTTATGAAGAGCATGACGATGAACGTTTCTTTCTCTAAAGACGAGATATCTTCTATTTATTTTGTAAATAATATTTTCTCCCAGGAAAATGTATTTTTCACATATGGCGACTCTTTAACTGCTATTGGTGACAGAGCGATATATCATTCTATGAAAAAATCTACCGACGCCGGAAGCCCTCGTGGTGTCATCTTTTTGACGCCCTTAAAAAAAGGTGGGTTATGCCGTATCTTTAATGATGACATTATCATTAACGCTATGAAGATACGCCTCGACACCAATGGCCAGGAAATCCTTTGTTCCCATGTTGCTGGTTCTGTCGTCGACGAAGATACTGCTGCTACGACGTTCAAAGCGAATACTGTTGCGTGGGATGTTGACGACGACATTCTTTCCCTTCATGGCGATGTTTTTATCGAGCAGAAATCTTTGGGCGTCCTCACTGCCGATGACGACATATATCTCCACAAAGGTTCAAGTGCTTCCTGGGACACCATCAACGGCGATGGGACGACGACGTGGACATATACCAACGAACTTGATGGCACCATCTCGACGATAACGTGTCACGGCACCATGCTCCTCGACAACGTCGGCAAGAAGCTTCTTTTCCAGAGTCCTGAAGACACCGTCTCCAATAAAACGCAGGTGTATTATCATAATTCTCTTGGCGAGATATATGCCGACACCATAGCAGTACATTATTCCGACGACGTTGGGTCGACGACGCCAACGATGATGAATGTCACCGGCAACGTAAAAATTATCAGCAGTTCTTCTTCTCGTGACGGTTCTTCTCTGCAACGCTTTGCTCTTGCTGACAGTGCAGAATATTCTATTGGCGCAGAAGGTCTCCTCCTCAAAGCTGACGCGGGACGTCGTGTCCTTTTCCTCGACAAGGACAACGACCTTCAGGTTAGTGCTGAGGCTGTGATGGTACACCTTGTCGAAGACAACGACGAAGAGACCATCTCTACTGTCGGCGACGTACGCTTTGCTCTAAACGAAGAAGAGTATTATGATTTAAAACAAAACTTTAACATAGAATAAGATAATAAGATGATGAAAGACACAAAAGCTCCGATCCTCAACGTCAGGATGCTAGTAAAAGCATACGGCGGAAAAAATGTCGTTGACGGCATATCGTTTCACGTCGACGAAGGCGAAGTCGTCGGCCTTCTTGGCCCCAATGGTGCTGGCAAGACCACTGCTTTTTATATGACGATGGGACTCATACGCCCCGATTCTGGTCGTGTCATCTTCCGTGGTCAAGACGTCACGAAATATCCTGTACATCGTCGTGCACACATGGGCATGGGTTATCTCGCCCAGGAGCCTTCGGTATTCCGTGCTCTTACTGTCGAAGAGAACATCTTATGTATCCTTGAGACGTTGCCGATAAGCAAGAAAGAGCAGAAGCGCCGCCTCGAAGAGCTTCTCAGCGAGCTACATCTCGAGCCTCTCGCCAAGAAACGTGCTATGAGTTTATCTGGCGGTGAGCGTCGCCGTCTTGAGATAACACGTTCTCTTGTTACGAACCCCTCTTTCCTTCTTCTTGACGAGCCTTTTGCCAACATCGATCCTATTGCCATCCACGATGTCAAACAGATGATAAAACTTCTAGCCAAGAAAAACATCAGCGTCTTCATCACCGACCACAATGCCCGCGAGATATTTTCTCTCGTCGACAGAAGTTATATCGTTCGTGAGGGCAAGATCATGTTATCTGGGAATGTCGACGAGCTCATCAACAACGAAGAAGCCCGCAAGCACTACCTTGGCAGTGAATTCAGGCTTTAGAGATTTCGGAATAGGATTTTTCACCACAGAGCCACAGAGGACACAGAGAGGATAAGAACATGGCTGGGGGAATCTCCCCCAGACCCCCTTTTTGCATTGATAACTGTTCACTGATCACTGAAAAAGCTCTGTGGCAAAAATGGGGTTTTAGCGTTAGATAACGATATTGCGCATTTCCGAGAATGTCCCTGATGAGAACTGTCGAAGGTTGTGTAGGAATGTCATGAAGCCACGATGTTCTGTTGATTCTGGCGATGTTGCTACATGTGGCGTTATTATAACGTTTGGCATCTCCCATAATGGCGATGTTGGTGGTATTGTCATATCTTCTATGGCGTCGATGATGATCCCGCGGAATTTCTTCGTCTTTGCTGCTTCTGTCAATGCTTCGACATCTAATGCGTTTCCTAGTCCCGATATCACTAATATTGCATCATCTTTTATGAGGCTTATCTCTTCGGTGCCTAGTTTATAGTCATATGATCCATCACGCGGAAGGCTTATTGCTACGACGTCGGCATTTGGCAGTATCGCGCTTATCCCTTCAATGGCGAAGGTTTTATTACAGTATGGGTGGAATGATCGTTGCTCTTGTGCTCCCCATACGTAGAATCCTAGTTCTTGTGCACGTCGTGCTACCTCGGTACCTTCTTCGCCGAGTCCTATCTGCAAAAATTTCTTTCCTTCTGCTGTCCACATTGTTTCCAGTATCGCTGAATTTTCGCTATCGTAATTTCCACGATACGATGTTTTCCATAGGAACATATTCTTGGCAAAGGCAAGGACAGCGCTGATGATATATTCCCCTACCGTTGTTATATCTTTACCTCGCGTCGTTGTTATTATAATATTTTCTTTGTCTTTGAGCAAAGGAACGCATATTTTGTTGAGGTATGGCACTGGAGCGTGGACCCATCGCAGCCGTGGGATATGTGGTATTTCTTCAGCGTCGAGGCTATCGGCATATATTATCTCTATATCATCCCACTGTTCTTTCCCTGGCATTACACTCCCGTCGAAGTCGGGAAAGATGGTATATCTGGGGAATTCTTTCGTTATCATCGCCATTTCTTCTGGAGACAGCGGCGCTTTTACTAATATAATACTCATAATGTCATCGTTTTTTGTTGATTGGTAATAGTATCTTTCGGTATACTTCGTGTCTTGTAAAAAAGCAATTGTAAATACGCATTAGATTTCGAGGTTATAATCATGTACGTTATTATTAAGACAGGCGGCAAACAATATCGCGTAAAGAAAGACGACGTCATCGACGTTGATCTTCTTGGCGTCGAGGAAGGTGACAAAGTTGAGTTCAGTGACATCTTATTCGTCAATGAAAACGGCACTGTAAAGATAGGAGTTCCCGTTGTCGAAGGATATTCTGTCGTCGGCGAAGTTCTCGGCAATATAAAAGGCCCTAAAGTTGTGGCTTTTAAATATAAGAGACGCCAGAACTACCGTCGTAAAGTTGGTCACCGTCAAAATTATTCACGTATTAAGATCACAGACATCGTGAGCGCATAAAAATCTATTTAGGGGGAAACCATGGCACATAAGAAAGGACAAGGTTCTACACGAAACGGTCGCGACTCACATTCTAAGCGTTTAGGCATCAAGGCCAATGATGGTGAATATGTTACAGCTGGATCGATTTTGGTACGTCAGCGCGGCACCAAGTGGCATCCTGCCAAGAACGTATCTCGTGGCAGCGATGATACTCTCTTTGCTAGCATTAACGGTATTGTAGCTTTTAAGAAGACCAACAAGACGTATGTTTCTGTTGAAGCTGCAGTTTAGTAAGGTCTCGTATTTAGAGAAAAATCATAAACGCAAGAAAGGAAACTTTTCTATTTCTTGCGTTTTTATTTATGGTTAAAAAAAATGTTTGTTGACAGTGTAAAAGTATTTTTTGTTGCAGGTCGTGGTGGTGATGGCATTGTTGCCTGGCATCGCGAGCGTTGTGTTGCCAAGGGAGGTCCTTGTGGTGGCAATGGTAATAGGGGTGGTGACATCACCATCGTTGCCGACGCCCAGATGCCTTCTCTTGACTGGTTCCGCAACAGGCGTCGTATTGTTGCTGAGAACGGCAAGCCTGGCGGCCCCAACAACCGTCAAGGTCGTCGTGGTCTTGACAGGGAGATCCGTGTTCCTTGTGGTACTATCATCAAAGACGTTAACACTGGTGAAGTTCTTGTTGATTTTGTCGAAGACGGACAATCTTGGGTAGCTTGTCATGGTGGTCGTGGAGGTCGTGGCAACAGAAGTTTTGCTACTCCTACCAATCGTGCTCCGCGGCAGTGCACTCTGGGTAAAGAAGGTGAATCTCGCGAGATTTCTTTCGAGCTTAAGATTATCGCCGACGTTGGTCTTGTAGGTTTCCCTAATGCTGGAAAGTCGACGTTTATCTGCAGTGTTACTAAGAGCAAAGCCAAGGCTGCTTCGTATCCTTTTACTACGTTAAAGCCCAACGTTGGTTTCATAGAATATGACGATAATTCTCGTGTTCTTGTCGCCGACGTCCCTGGAATCATCGATGGTGCTGCTGAAAACCGTGGTTTAGGCCATGAATTCCTCCGTCATATTGAGAGAACGAAGGTTCTCGTCTATATTCTCGATGCTTCTGGCATCGACGGCAGAGACCCTTGGGATGATTATGTTGTTTTACAGCAGGAGCTCAAGAAATACAACCCTGCTCTTCTCGAGAAGCCTTATGCTGTAGCCCTCAACAAGATCGACGTCGCCGAGGCTCTTCTTTTTGCTGAAGAGTTTCAGGAGAAATATCCTCATGATCCTTCTACGCTTTTTATGATGTCGGCAAGTGAAGGTGATGGTGTTAGCGCTTTAGCTGCATACATCAAGAAAGCCGTTGATATTGCAAAAAAAGAAGAAGTGCAACCCTTTTCATAATTGCGACCTAAAATACGTCTATTATTCTTTTTCCGTTTAGTGCGTTCCAATATGTTGTGAATACTGAGCCGTCGGGGTTCATAACGCGTATTATGTAGACGGGCAAGAAGACTTCCGATACGTTCCTTATGGCGAAGCTTTCTCCGAATGCTGCTTTGCAGACGTTTTCCACCTGAGACTTACTATATTGTCGTGGCATCTTATTGACGCCTTTGAATGGCTTAGTTACTAGCCATGTATTGATTTTTGTTATGGGGTCGACGTTTAGTCGTGGTTTGTTTAGGTGTATCCTATATCCGTCGCCACTTCTTATTATCAGTTGTTTTTTTCTTGCGGCGTCGAGCCAGCTATCGAGGATAGCGCCTTCGATATTTAGTGTATTTGCCAGTGTTTCACGAGTCACTGTGCCACGGTTTTTAGCTATGATGTTTAGTAGTTTAAAGTCATTACGCGAGGCTCCGGAATTTATAGCGTCTTCGAAACCGTGAGATCTTTCCCATGTTGTAGCGTCTATTACCATTTCTCCGTTATCGAGTCCCCATAGTAGCATCCCTTCTCCTGTCTTATCTCCTGAGGCGACATATTTCACTTCCATAAGGAGGTATGGGTAGAAGATAAGGTCTGGTTCTAGGAAGGTATAGCTTTCGTCTTTAAGAAGTTCTTGTTCGTTTGCTGCCATTATCTGTTCTGAAGAGAACTGTTCTTCTAGGGTGAGGAACTTCCCTGTCTCGAGTTTATCTTGTACGAAATTTCTCACTGTGGGGTTATTATTCCACAGCCAGAATCCTCCATATACTAACCCTGCGAAGATGATTATATTGACGATAAGACGTATCATAGCAAAGAACCCCTTGGAATATATATATTATATCTCCCAAGAGGTTCTCAAAAAACGAAAAGTTTGTCAATCTTATTTACGTAGCTACGCTACTCAGTTCGGAGTTCGTAGTTCGGAGTTCGGAGACGAAAACCTATCCGCTATACGCTAATATTTATTTCATTGACAGCAGGAACTCTATGTTGTTATTAGACTTCTTTAGTCTATCGAGTAGCAGTTTCATAGCGTCTAGTGGTGTAAGGTCTGATACGGCGCTACGCAGCTGATATATTTTGGAGAGTTCTTCTGGGTGGTATAGCAGTTCTTCTTTCCTTGTCCCACTTTTTATGATATCGATAGCGGGGTATACTCTTCTGTCTGAGAGTCTTCTATCGAGGACGAGTTCCATGTTGCCAGTACCTTTGAACTCTTCGAAGATGACTTCATCCATCCGCGACCCTGTATCTATCAGTGCCGTTGCTATTATCGTCAGCGACCCGCCGTTTTCGACGTTACGCGCTGCTCCGAAGAAGCGTTTTGGCTTATGTAGGGCGTTGGAGTCGACACCACCGGAGAGTATTTTCCCTGAGTGTGGTTGTACGGTATTGAACGCTCGTGCTAGGCGTGTTATCGAGTCGAGGAGGATGACGACATCTTTGCCATGTTCCACCTGTCGTCGAGCTTTTTCTATCACCATTTCTGCTATCTGCACGTGTCGTTCTGGTGGTTCGTCGAAAGTCGATGCCACGACTTCGGCATCAACATTACGGCTCATATCGGTTACTTCTTCTGGCCGTTCGTCGATTAGTAGAACGATAAGCATAACATCGGGGTTATTTTTAGTGATGGAGTTTGCGATATTTTGTAGTATCACAGTCTTTCCTGTACGCGGTGGCGCTACGATGAGTGCGCGCTGTCCTTTTCCTATAGGGCATGCCAGGTCTATCACTCGTGCTGACATGTTTTTGTTGTCGGTCTCCATTACAAGGCGTTCTTCTGGGAATAGCGGTGTAAGGTTGGAGAAAAGCACGCGCTCGCGGGCTTGTTCTGGTGTAGTGTCGTTAACACCATCGACCTTGAGAAGGGCGAAGTATTTTTCTTTTTCTTTAGGAGAGCGTATTGTTCCTGATATTGTGTCACCTTTTTTAAGGTCGAAGCGCCGTATTTGTGCGGGAGAGACGTATATATCTTCTGCTGAAGGGAGATAGTTGTAGTCTGGTGAGCGAAGAAACCCGAAGCCATCAGGGAGGATTTCTAGTACTCCTTCACCGGAAAGAACTTCGTTTGGGTTTGCTGAGAGTGTTTTCACTATCTCGAAGACAACCTGCGACCTTGTCAGGGAGCCTAGGTGGTCGATCTCTATAGCTTTGGCGTAGGCGTTTAGTGCGTCGATATCCATCCGCTGCAGAATAGAGATTTTTGTTATTTTCTCCATACCTTCAGGTAGGTTTATAGGCTTTGGCTTTTTTGGGGCCTGCTTTTTTTCTTCTACACCTTTAGCGCCGTTGTCGGTATTTTTGTTTTTGTTGTTATTGTTGTTGTTGTTTTTGTTGTTATTCTTTCTTATTACAGGCACTACCGGCGGTGGTTTGTGTGGTAATGTTGTTTTCTTTTTTTCTTTACTCATATTATAGGATTTTCTCTTTAAAATGGTTGTTGTGTAATTGTTATTTCACGAGGGCATCATAGCAGTCGCGAACTTGTTTTCGTAGATCTTCGATGGTTCCGTCATTATTGATGACGACATCGGCGGCGGCGGCTTTATCTTTAGTATCGAGCTGCCTTTCCATCCTTTTCGTATACTGTTCTTCGTCATATTTCGAGCGTTTACGACAGGTTGTATCGTTAGTGCTTACGGTGATGACTGTATCATAGAAATTCTCGTGTGAAGCTTCAAAGAGAAGTGGTACCTCTACAACAAAAAGGGAGGGTTTTTCTGTGTTTTTAACCTTGTTATACTGTTTTTTTATCTCGCATATCACTTGTGGGTGGAGAATTTCCTCCAGCCGTCGTAACATCTGTGGGTCATCGAAAACATCTTTTGCTATGACAGCACGTTCTACTGTTGAGATATCATAACCTACTAAAGTACTAATAGTCTTTTGTAGAGTACTGTCTGTGTCAAGTAAAGTATGGACGATGGTGTCGGAGTTTATAGTATAAGCGCCACATTCCGCAAACAAGCGGCACACTGTGGACTTCCCACTCGCTATACCTCCGGTAACAGCTATCTTTTTAGATGTCATCATTTTAACATTCTTTCCAATTTTTGCCAAGAGAGATATCAACTATTAGCGGAACGTTTAGTGAATAGACATTTTCCATGACATCACGGACGTCAGTTTCCAGTGTAAGGATTTCGTATTTCGGTGTTTCGAAGACGAGTTCATCGTGGACTTGCAGTATCATGAAGGCTTCGCTATTATTATCCTCGAGGCGTTGTTGCATCTTGATCATAGCGTGTTTTATAAGGTCTGCCGCTGTTCCTTGTAGTGGTGTATTTACGGCGAGTCGTTCTGCTGCGGTTTTTATCATTTTGTTGTTGCTATTGATTTCGGGGATGAGTCTTTCTCTTCCGAGCATCGTTGTAGCTTTCCCTGTTTCGCGGGCTTTTTCTTTACATTCTTCGATGAAGTCACGGACTTTCGGGAATCTTCCGAAGTATTCTTTTATAAACGTTGCTGCTTCTTTCATTCCGATGCCGAGTTCTTGTGCAAGTCCGAAGGCTTGTTGTCCGTATAGTATCCCGAAGTTTATCGTTTTTGCGTAGGTACGTTGTTGTTTTGTCACGGCATCGAGTGGGACGTGGAAAACTTTCGATGCTGTCATAGCGTGGATATCGTCACCGTTGTTGAATGCTTTTACCAGTGTAGGGTCTTCGCTGAGGTGTGCCAGCAGTCTTAGTTCTATCTGCGAATAGTCTGCGGCGAGGAACTGCCAAGAGGAATTTTCTGGTCTGAAGGCTTCGCGGATTTCACGTCCTATTTCTTTTCTTACGGGGATATTTTGCAGGTTGGGGTTTTTACATGACAGTCTTCCTGTTGCTGTCACCGACTGGTTGAAGGTACAGTGTACTCTATGTGTTTTTTCATTGACGTCGTTTGGCAGTGCATCGACGTATGTTGATCTCAGCTTTTCTAGTGCACGATATTCTAGGACTTTTGCTGCTATTGGGTATTCTATGCTAAGTTTTTCTAGGACGTCGGCGTTGGTGGAATATCCTGTAGCGGTTTTTTTCTGTGGTGGGATTCCTAGTTTTTCGAAGAGTATCGCACTAAGCTGTTTTGGAGAGTTTATCGTGAAAGTTTCTCCTGCGAGTTCGAAGACAATCTTTTCGAGTTCCTGGATTTTCGCGACGAGGCTTTTCGACATACTTCCGAGCTTTTCGACGTCGACATATATCCCGTGTCGTTCCATTGTGGCGAGGACTTTTAGTAGTGGCAGTTCCATATCTTCGAGGATATGTGTAAGGTTACGATCTTCGAGTTCTTTTTCGAGGACGTGTTTCAGTCTGCATGTGTAGTCGACATCTTCACAGCAGTATGAGCATACTTCGTGTATGGAGACTTCTGCCATGCTTATTTGTTTCTTCCCTTTTCCTATTAGGTGTTCTATTGGGGTCTTTGTTTTTGTGAAGTAGTGCATTGCCAGTGCATCGAGCGAATGTCTTCTTATGTGTGCGTTCAGCAGGTACGATGCTAATATTGTGTCGAAACATATTGTTTTAACGTCGATGCCGTAATTTTTCAGGATGTGGCAATCGTATTTAACGTTATGTCCGTAGAATCCGAGCTTGGGGTTTTCGAATATCGGTTTTATTGCGGCGATGACTGTTTCTCTGCCAAGGTTTCCGTTGGCGGGGATGTACCATGCTTTTCCTTGTTCTACGCAGAATCCTATGCCGACGAGTTCGGCATCGAGGGGGTGTAGCGCTGTTGTCTCGGTGTCGAAGCATATTGTTTTTGCTTTCTTTATCGTGGCGACGAGTTTTTGTAAGTTTTCTTCATCGTCGACGAGGGTATATTCTGTGTCGACCTCTTCGACATCGACGTTGCTGCCGACATCACGTAGCAAGGACATGAAGTCCATAGTACGATAAAATTCTGCGAGTTTCTCGTTGTCGGGGTCTCCGACTTCTGAGAACGTCATATCTTTTGGTATATCGACATTGATATCTATGGTGACGAGTTTTCTGCTGAGCCTAGCGATATCAGCTTCGGCGACGAGGGTTTCCTGTTTTTTCTTGCCGGCGACATTCTCGGGGTGTTCTAGGATATCTTCTAGGTCTTTGAAGTCGTTAAGGAGTTTCGCTGCCGTCTTTGGTCCGAAGCCGTATATTCCTGGGACGTTGTCGGAGGTATCGCCGGTGATAGCGAGGAAGTCGATGAACTTCGACGGTGGTATTCCGTATTTCCCTTCGACTTCTTTAGGTCCGATTATTTCGTTGCCTTTATGTGTATTCAGCATCGAAACGTTATCGTCGACGAGCTGGCACATATCTTTATCGCTAGTACATAGGAACACCTCGAAGCCTTCTTTTTCGGCTTTCCTTGCTATAGTTCCCATGGTGTCATCGGCTTCGACTTCTGGTATAGCGAGTGTTGATATCCCTGCGAAATTACAATATTCTTGTGCCCATGCTATCTGGTGTGGAAGGTCTGGCGCTATTGCTTCGCGGTGAGCTTTGTATTCGGGGTATATTTCTCTTCGTTGTTTTTTGTTGTCTCTTCCATCGAAGACAGCGACGACGTGGTCGGGGTTGAAGTCTTTGAAGAGCTTCTGTATGGACTTTATAAATCCATACAGAGCATTAGTAGACTTACCTTCGGCGTTCGTCATCCCTGTTATTGCGAAATACGCCCGGAACAGATACCCTGAGCAGTCGAGGAGGAAAAGTTTCTTTTTTGTCATCGTATAGGGTTATATAGGTATAGTGGTTTTCCCATAAGTTCTGGTGCTATCCCTGTTGCCGACATATCGATGGTATGTTCTACTGTACCGGTGAGCAATGGCGAGCGTTTCTCAAAGAAGGTATCTATCCAGTTTGATGTCTGCAGTTTTATCACCTGATATTCTTCAGGTTCTAGTCCTGCGGCGGTGGCGAGGGCTGTTAGTGTTCCGTCATATGTTGCGCCGCTTTCGTCGATGAAGCCTATTTTTTTTGCTTGTTTTCCAATGAAAATATTAGCGCCATATTCGTTGACGAGTTTCTTTTTGCTGACGGAAGGCCTTTCTTTTACGACGAGTGCGACGAAATCTTCGTATTGTGCGTCGATGATATTCTGGAAATGTGCATCCTCGTCTGGCGTCCATGGCCGTACTGAATTCATGGCGTCTTTTCCTTTACCAGAATATATTGTCTTGGCTTCGACGCCGACTTTTTCCATAAGCCCTGTGACGTTGAAGAACGGCGAGAATATTGCTCCTACCGAGCCTATAAGGCTCATATCGGTGGCGTATATCTTGTCAGCGGCGAGGGCTATCTGGTATCCCCCTGAAGCGCATAGTGAGTCGGTATATGCGTATACTGGGACGTCGTATTTCTCTTTATATTTTTTTATGGCGCGGTATATTGCTTCTCCGTCGGAGGCGATACCCCCGGGAGAGTGTATTGTCAGCATGATAGCTTTTACGCGGTCACCGTAAACGCCTTCGCGCGACTGTATAAGTTGTTCACACACTTTATCTTTCGTTAGCTCTTTCATTCCGACGACCCCTGAGATGTCGACGTTGAGGATAATTGGGGCTGTAGCATCGTGAATGACACGCTCACCGTCGGCATTAGGGAGTATTACTGGCGTCGGCGTGCTGACATATCCTGTATCTCCTGACCCTAAGATTCCTATGATAATAATTATGGGAATTATAGCGGCGCCTATTCCTATGATACCAAAGAACGTCTTAAGGAAAGAACGTATCGCCGAAGAAAACAGTGACTCGTGTATAAACTTCATAATCTCTACCTTGGATTTAAATTGTGTAAATAGATACAGTACATTGTAGAAGAGATAACATTTTTTTCAAAGGACAAAGGAGATATACCATGTCGTTTTTTCAAGAATATACATGGGCGCTAAACGCCGCCATCGCTGTCGTTGTCGTGATATTCGCAAATATCGCGCTTAAAATCATTCTGCAGCGTGTCGGTAAATCTTTAAAAGCACGGAAACACGGTAGTTCCAGTGACATCTTTATAGCGATACGTTCGCCGCTATATTGTCTTATCTGGATTTTTACGCTTCTGTATATCGCCGACGTCATGGCATATAATATCTTGGGATTTAGCGTGTTGAAGCCTGAAAGCAAGCTCCTTCACGTCATTGTCATCGTCATCGTGACGTGGTTTATCCTCAGGATAATAGGTTTAACGCGCAAGAGGTTTGCTCGCAAGGCGAGGAAGTCTTCCGACAGGCATATGGTCCATACTACTGGAAGGCTTATAAGCATCGTCGTCATTATCATTGCTGGCCTTATCATCCTCGAGACTCTTGGTGGCAAGCTATCAACAGTGCTAGCATTCGGAGGGTTAGGAGGTATCGTCATAGGTTTCGCCGCCAAAGACATCGTTGCTAATTTCTTTGGAAGCATTGTCATCCACATCACCAATCCCTTCTCTGTCGGTGATTTCATCGAATCTCCAGACCGTGACATCCAGGGGCACGTCAAGGAGATCGGGTGGTACCAGACGAAGATCATGCCACACCGTAAGCAGCCGATATATGTTCCTAACTCTTTATTTTCTACGATAATAATAACGAACGTCGAGCGTATGACACACAGATTTATCGACGAGACTATAGGAGTACGATACAACGACTTCACCAAAGTTCAGGGTATCGTCAAGGAAATCCGTGAGCACCTTAATAAGAGCGCCAATTTTGATACCGAGCAGCCGACATTCGTAACCTTCACACATTTCGGCGAGAGCTCTTTAGACCTATGGGTGTCGTGCTATACTGTAACTACCGACAAAGCAGAATACTATGACGAAAAGCAGAAACTCCTCCTGAAAATCGGGAAGATCATCGGTGACCACGGCGCCGAAATCGCTTTCCCTACTACTACTATCGAAGTTCCTAACGGCTTTTTCAGTGACCAGTGACCAGTGACCAGTGACCAGTGATCAATGCTTTTGCTATCCGTAAAAATTCCATTGCAAACGCTGTGCGATAAGAACTATAATGTGAAGATATAATTGTTTTTTAGGAATACTGTAGAATAATTTATGATGATACATGACAAAGGCATATTTACCATCTCCAACATTCTTACGATAGCTCGTGCTCCTATGGCGATCTTCTTCCTCGTTGAGAATAGCATGGTGCGTCTTATCATCGTCGCCGTTGCTATGATAACCGACGGTATCGACGGATATATCGCCCGCAGATACAACATGGAAAGTCAGGTAGGACGGTTTTTAGATCCTATAATGGACAAATTTTTCGTCTTTTTCGTCCTTGCAGTCCTTGTCTCTGAGGGTCGCCTTGTGTCGTGGAATCTCTTCGCTATGGTCTTTCGTGACGCCTGCCTTTGTGCCTTTGGCGCATACGTAAGCGTCTTCGGGACGTGGGAACGTTGCAGCTCATGTACAGGGATATGGCTCAGCAAGGTGACGACAGCGTTTCAGTTTGCTATAATAATAGGCCTTTCTCTGGGATATATCTTCCCGGCGTATCTCTATATCTCCTTCATGGGCCTTGGCCTTCTTTCTCTTGGGGAGCTGTGTCTTTATTATAAAAGAACACCTATTATTAGCGAATAGTTATAGCGTATAGCGTATAGGAAGAGCGGATAGGTGATTTCTATATGCTATTATATTACGTCAAGGCGCATTCTTCGGCGATTTTCTCTCCACTGACAGTGGCGGCTATTGGGTGTATTTTTTCTGGGAGTCTGAAGTCTCCGAAGATATCGTCGGACTGTATAACGTATAGTTTTTCTTTAATGGCGTCTGGGAGTTTATTGACATATACCCTGAAGATATCACGTATCCTGTTGCGGTATTGTATCGAGGTGGCGCGTACGGCATCGACGGCGAAGGAGTCTGTGTCGCTGCTGGGTTCTACGAGGAAGATGGCGTCGTATTTCTCCATCCACTTCATCGCGGTCTTTTCTAGCTCGTAGAACTCTTCGCAGGTTGGGTTGCGCTCTGCCCAATAGACGAGCGGGTCCATTGGGCATCTGTCGGTGATTATGGCGTCGTAGTGTTGCGCTTCGGCGTCAAGCTCTTTGACTATCTGCGAATGTACTATCCACAGCTCGGTATTGTTGTTGGCGACCTCGTTTATCGGGAACGGACACTGTCGTGCCGTCTCGTTAAGGACTTTGACATTATGCTGCTGCTGCTTGAAATATGCAGCGAGGAGGTAGCATAACGTCGTCTTTCCGGCACCGTGGGTGCCCGTGACAACGATACGTTTCATAGCTAATACCTTATCTTATTGTTACGCTGCTTGTTTTGCGGCTTTGGCACTCTTCGTCCATGAGATTATGCCCCAGACTGTTAAGCCAAGATACACAGTAAATAAAAATGCAGATGCACTATCATGGTTATGGAAATAATGGAATGGTATCCAGCCTGTATTAGCTATTGCCCAGACCCATTGTCCTGTTACGTTTTTTTTAATGATAAAAAGATTCCCTGTTAAACTCAGAGCAGTAAGAAACCACGGCAACATTGTCATAATATCAGGCATAACCATTTTCTCCTTATTTTTGGATTAAAACACACGATTTTCCAAGCTTTAAAGGTACATGTTTTGTCCTTTTTTGTGAACAAAAAGATGCGAAAAATAACGATAAAATAAGCGGTCTTGAGGATCAAAAGGTTGAGCAAAAAACCAACGACTATTTTACGACATATCGTAAAATAGTCCGGACGGTTTTACGATTCGTCGTAAAATGGTCCTTGGTTTAAGCAAAAAAATAGTGGCTAATACCGCTTTTTTTATGTTTGCAATATTTCCCTTGCTTCTAGTATCATTTGATGCTATAATATGATATATAACAACAAATATAAGCATGAACAATTTCCCAAAACGCCCTACGAAGCGCGAGATCGACAAAAGGCTTAAAGAAGCGAGGGTGGCTTTGGAAGAAAGAAAGGGCTTTTTTGCCAATCCTTCAAAAGTTGTAGGCGAGCTTTTTGAATTAGAGCTTGAGAAAACAGAGGCTCTTTGGATAGTGTTATTGGATTTGCTCAAAGAAATTGAATTAAGCGACTATTCGGGAGCTTCTCCCCCTCTCAAATCCTATGAGCCTAAGATTGCAAACTGCGAACTTTATGCATTTACATGGGAAAGTTCATTGCTAAAAAAAACAATGTATTTGAAGTTCGCCATAAAGAACGACTGCTTTTACTATGTTTCTTTGCATCAGAGTAGACCAAAAACAAGGTGATTATATGAACAAACAATGCTTGAAATGTGATAGCACAGATTTTAAGAAAAAAAACATTCGATTCACCCCTGAAATTAAGGGTGAAACCGTTGAGGTTATTGCTCCGGCATACATATGTAAACATTGTCATACGCCATTGATGGATAGTGAGCAAATAGACAGGTTAAGAAAAGAAACTTCCGACGCATATCGAAAAAATCATGACCTTCTCTCTTCTGCAGAGATCATTCATTATCGTAATATTCTTGGGATGTCTCAGAAAGCTTTTGCAGCGTATCTTAGAGTAGGCGAAGCAAGCGTAAAACGCTGGGAAACATTTTTCATTCAAGATGCCAGCCAGGACGAACTTATCAGATTAAAATGCGATCAACAGCGCGCTGAAGATAATTCATTAAATGTTCATTGGATTAATCAACAACCAGACATTTATAGTGGGAACGAGAAATTTAATTTCGAGCGGTTTAAAAATATTTTACTCATAATCGTTCAGAAGATCAATACGAGCAAGATTTTTCTCAATAAAGTTCTTTTTTACATTGATTTTGGTCATTTCAAAAAATATGGGAAAAGCATTACCGGAACTCGTTATGTTCCTTTACAATATGGCCCTTGCCCAGACAACTATCAAGCTATTTTTCAACACTTTGTCGACCAAGGCGTATTAAAGTCTTTAAAAGGGCATCGATTCCATGCTAACATCGAACCCGACATGGGCCTTTTTGATGACCAAGAAAAAGAAACTGTTAATGCTGTTTGCAAGCTGTGTAAAGAAGACAATGGCAAAAAACTTTTCGATCTTTCTCATCAAGAAAAGGGATTCAAAGAAACGCCAGACTTCCAATTTATCAGTTATGAATATGCCCGAGACTTAAATGTGACCATCTAGTGTTTAATAAAAAAAAAGAGCGGCTGATGCCGCTCTTTTCGTTGTGGTCAGAGCCAGATTTGAACTGGCGACACAAGGATTTTCAATCCTCTGCTCTACCAACTGAGCTACCCGACCGAGTTGATGTATTACGATACAAGAAACGCTGTATTTTCTGCAATCATTTTTCCGAATCGCTTAGTTTTTTCTCGCTATATAGCTGCACCATATCTTTTACGATATCGACGGCTTCGGCGACCTGCAGGTCTGCGATGCCGTAGTCGTCGTTGCCTCTTACGATTTTATCTCCTTCGATAACTTTTTTGAAGAGCTGGTAGTTTTCATTTTCTTCAAGGCGGTGTGCGCTATTAATCCTTAGCTTTGGAAGCATCTCGCGCCATGTGCTGTCTTTTTCTTCGAGCGTAGGCATATAGTAGCTCCATAGCCATTCTTTTGCTTCTCCATCGACGTCTGACAGTGGGTCGATGAACACTGGAAGCACGCTATCTCTCGACAGTGGGTAATCGAGGAATCTTTCTCCTAGTTCTTCTTCGCTGAGAATCCCTGGTACGATGATATCGGCTTTAACACCTTCTATCTGTGTAGATTTCCCTGAAGCTGTGTAGTATCGTCCTACTGTGACCTTAAAGAATGCCGATTTTCCGCTTTTGTCTGTTACTGTCTGGTGTTGTATCGATCCTTTTCCGTATGTTGTTTCGTCTCCGACGACGATTGCTGCACCGTAGTCTTGTAGTGTCTGTGCAACTATTTCTGCTGCCGACGCCGATGCCCTTGATGTAAGTATCGCCATAGGCCCGTCGTAGTATGTATATCCGTCGATATCGCGGAGGTATGTAGTCTCTTCATCGGCGTATTTCGAGACGACGACGACGCCGTTTGTTATGAAGAGCCCAGCAACTTTCACTGCCTGCATGAGGAATCCGCCGCGATTTTCTCTTAGGTCGAGGACGAGGCCTTTTAGTTCTCCTTTACTTTCGAGTTCTCGCAGAGCGTCGCGTATATCTTTTTCGCTGCTTATCGTCCCTGACGAATTTTCATAGAAGGCGTAGAGTTTTAGTATTCCGATGATGCCATCGCCGAAGGCTTCGTATGATATATCGACGCGGTCTTCGTCTATCATGATACGTTCTCTTTTGAGCCGCACCTCGAAGAATCTGTCGTTGCCGTTACTTTCTTCTCTTATAAGTCCTAGTTTTATTTCTGTATTCTGCTGTCCTCTTATAAGTTTTAGGATATTGCGGAACGACATTTCGACGATGGAGATGCCATCGATTTCGACGATGTTGTCGTTGAGTTCAATCTTTTTGCTACGATATGCTGGGCCTCCTTCCATAAGGCGTACTATCGTTATACCTTCGAGGCCTTCCTGCAGTGCTACGCCGATACCTTGGACGCCTTTCTCAAGGCGCACGCGCATCTCGTAAGCTTCTTCTGGGCTGAAGAAAGCTGTATGGGCGTCGAGGCTTTTAGCAAGAGCTTTCAGTGTCGAGACGACGACGACGTGCTGTCGTTCTTTAGGGTCTTCGGCGAGGAGTCTATCTTCGAAATCTCTTTGTCGGCGTTCGAAGAGGCTGAGGATCTTCTTGACTTCGTCTTCAATGGGCTCGCGTTTAAGAACTTGCGCCTGGTATTTCACGAAGTTAAGGATCCTTCCGCGCACTCTATCTTTAAGTTCGCGGCTATTATTAGTATATCCGTCATATTCCATAACGCTGTTATATTCTTTGGCGTCTTGGTAGATATCGTCGCGTTCTTTTTCTATCTCTTCGCGCCATGCTCTAGAGCGTTTTATCGCCTTACATACGAGGTCGTGAAGTTCTTCGTAGAAGGTGATCTCGTTATTTTTATATGCTGCGAGCATTTTTTTCAGGAACTTTTTGTCGGGATTTTGGTAGAAAGATATCTCGCTTTCTAGGAAATATATGTATAGAGGATCGAATTGCTCTATATAGCTTTTCAGCGAACGTTTTAGTATCTCGGCGGTGACTTTTTTCTCGTCGACATGATATTCAAGGAGCTGATCCATGATACGTTCGATATCTTTAGGCTGAAGGTATTCTTCTTCGCCGGCACCGTCGTTGCCATATGCCATCGGCATCGCTGCCATCGTCATTATCACTGCAATAATCGCTGTCACCATTCGCTTCATAATCGTTCCTCGTTCGTTATGTAAAAAACTTTATACTGACGTTACGCGCTAATCTTGCTTTAGTGGCGTAGCGAAAGTGGTGAGATGCAAGTATTCCGATGAACCAAGCTCAGATAGAGCTGGGTGAGGAGGAATACGAAGCAGATTACCCCTTGCAGCACGCCAATAAAGTGAGAGTGGCGCATAATGTCAGTTTATATAAAAACTCTTGTAACAGAAAATCATACCGTCAACAAGTTTTTTCTTTTGAACACTCGTTATTGCTAAAATGTTGTGGCTGTCCAAAGATTATTCCGCAATAATGTGTTAGCAGAATGGAAGGCTTTACTAAATTGTGTAATATTGTTTATCATTTTTGCTATATAATTAACAAAAAAGAGTAAACACTATTATGCCAGGACCAGAAATACCGTCTCTTTGTGGCGGATCATCGCAGCGTCAGTCAGATTCGCCTCGTCCGGATGAAGTTTCTCGCCGTATCAGCCCTAGTACAGGGGCTCCTATACAAGAGGGATATCATCAACGTGTTGGTGCTGACAGAAGACTCACTGCTGCAGCTCTCGCTAGTCTCGCTCCTGCTCCTGATCCTGCCATAGAAAGCGGTAGAGTGCTTCCTATTAGTCCTACACATACATTAAAGAGAGGGAAACCTTTCGGTCCTCATTTATCTCAGCGTGGCGGTACTCCTGCAAAGACAACAGGTGGTGGAGATGATGCATTCAGAGAACAAATGGCACTTCTTGGTATCCCTGTAGACCTTGTAGAAGACGAAATAGATGGTGGTACACATAAAGCAAGGGACCCTCGGGCTGCCTGTGGTGTAATCAGAGAACCAGCACGAATTACCGGCCATCAAGAGTCTCATGCTGAGACAATTGAACGTCTTAAAGATACAACTTTAGATGAGTTCGTTTGTACGAAGATTCTTAGCACAGGGACATTTGGCACTGTAAGACATGTCAATTTAAAAGGTACCAGAGACTATTATGCTATTAAAGAACTGTCTAAAACAGGGCTACTGCTTGGAGACCAGGTTGTACATACCGCCGACGAAATAAAGTTTCTGCTTGCCTTAGATAATCCTCATATTGTACAGGCGTATAAAATCTTCGAAGATAAAAAACGCTTCTATATCGTCATGCAATATATTCCTGGCGGTGAACTATTCTCTCATTTGCGCGGCAGACGTTCCTTTAATAGCAAACAGACACGCTTTTATCTTGCGCAGATGATTTTAGCATTAGAATATCTGCATTCTCGAGGAATCGCATATCGTGACATAAAACCCGAGAACCTCCTCATTGGTAAAGATGGGAAGCTCTATATCACCGACCTTGGATTCGCCAAGTTTGTTCGGGATAGAACATATACACTATGTGGCACAGAAGAATATGTCTCTCCGGAAATGATTACGCTTCCTAAGCAAGGTCATAGTACTAAAACTGATATGTGGAGTTTGGGGGTCTTGGTATATGAGATGCTCCACGGTTATTCTCCATTTCTTCTCACAGAAAGAGAAGCAATAACAAATCGAGGAAAAGAAACAGAGGCTTTATACGCCAAGATCTTACTAGGAAGCTTCCGTTTTAAAAGAGGAATACCAGAAAAAACCAAATCGCTTATTAGTGGGCTCCTTCAAATAGACCCTTCAAAGCGTCTTACTATAGAACAATTAAAAAAGCATGATTTCTTCAGTATTACAAGAGGTACTGAAACAATAAAATTCGATTGGGAAAAAGCTGAACGTGAAGAATGTCAACACAGCTTGCTTTGTAGTCCTCTTGAATTAGGGGAAATTTCACCGCGTGATACAAGCTATTTTCCAGATGAACCCCTAGGCGACAACAAATACCGTTCATGTAACAGGGATGTAACCGAAGAAGATAATAAAGCTTTAGAACCTATAAGAGTGGCAGTGAAAGATGCTTTCGATTCGATTTTCGTTCGAACTGATCCTCCGGACGTATAAACCGCCAGCATTTCTCACAAATCATAGGAAGAAGCTGGTAGTCCTTTACCAAAAACAGTATTGGTATGTATCATCTTTCCTATGGCGACAGTAGAGAAGCAAACATTTTCTTTGGAGAACTTCGAGGGTCCTTTAGACCTTCTTCTTCATCTTATCAATAACGACGAGGTCGACGCCTGTGAGGTCGTTGTCGATGATATCGTCAAGCAATATCTCGCACGCATTCATGGCAGCAAAGAGCATAACGTCGAAGCCGGCGGCCTTTTTCTTTCTCTTGTTACGTGGCTTCTCGTAATAAAAAGCCGTAGACTTCTTCCTCGTGAAGAGCGTTCTATCCTCGACGATGATGTCATCGACGATGACGGCGATGTCTTCTCGCTGACAGAGCATCTTCTCGACTACTACCGTTTCAAAAAGGCAGCGAAGGATCTCTCCGAGAAGGAAGACGAGCGTTCAGGGATTTTCTACCGTCCTCCTACGGAGGCACCATCGGTACGTCGTCGTACCGGCGTCGAGCATCTTTCTCTCGACGATATCGTCGACGTCTTCCATGAAGTTTTACAGCGATGTCCGCGTCCTCTTGCCGAGAACCGCTATCATGAAGAGTGGACCGTCGCCGATAAGATCACCGCCATACAGCACCTTATCGCCGAAGAAATCCGCGTCCAGCTTTCGACGGTATTATCAGATACGATGTGTCGCGAAGAGATAATAACGGCGTTCCTAGCAATATTGGAGATGATGAAAAACGGCGAAGTATACCTTTCAGGCGACGTATCTTCGATAGAAACAATCTATGTTACGACAACAAAGGAACCATCATAATGAATACGAGCATCAACATCTTCGAGAAAGAAGTCGACGTCGTCGACGACGATGCCGAAAGCATCAACGTCCGTGTTACGATGAAACGCGTCGTCGAAGCCCTGCTTTTCTCGTGTAACGAGCCGATATCTCTCGAGAGGATCCGTAATGTCACAGACACGATATGTCCTTTGTCGCCGAAAGTCCTTAAAGACATAATAGCAGAACTTCGTAGCGACTATGAACGCCTGCAGATGTCATTCCGCGTCGAAGAGCTCAGCGGCGGATATATCCTCACAACAACAAAACGCTACAGCCAATATATCGCCCTCCTACACAGCGGACGCCGCTCAGAGAAACTGTCGCGTGCCGCAACAGAAGTCCTCGCCATCGTAGCATACCGTCAGCCGCTAACACGAGTAAACGTCGAAGCAATCCGCGGCGTCGACTCCTCAGGAATCCTTGCCTCGCTAGTAGATCGCGGCCTCGTAGAAGTCGTCGGGAAGGTGGAAGCTCCGGGGAGGCCTTCGCTTTATGCTACTACTAAGAAGTTCTTACGCCATTTCAATCTCAACAACATCAAAGATCTTCCTCAGCCTGAGAGCGTCGCCGCTGTAGACTTCCTGAAACCAATGAACAATGATCAATTATCAGTGTTCAATGAAGAAGCTCCGCAATAGAAATTTCCTGTTTTTCTTCTATGAACTATCGACTATTAACAAGCTTGTAATATAAACGCTGTGTTATATACGATGGTGATGTTATCAAGGTTGGAGGTTGTTTGTGGAGAAGGAGAGGGTTACCGGCAAAGAGTTGAAGGCTGCGTTCGAGCGTTTTTCTGTGGAGACATCGGCGCTGAAGGATGGATATTCCAAGCTGCAGGAGCAGTTCCGCACGGTAAATATGCGCCTCGATATCGCCAATAAAAAGCTTAACGCCAAGGTGTTAGAGCTCGCCAAGGCGCAGGAATACCTCAACACCATTTTGACAAATATCTCCCAAGGGATAATTTTCGTCTGTGACGATGGCATCGTCACGACATACAATGCTTCGGCGCTTGCAATCTTTGGCGCTGAAGATGTCATCGACAAAGATTTCTCTGAAGTTTTTGCTGATGATATTTTCGGGTTCTCGATGTCGTCGTACCTATCGCGTCGGGAATCGATGCCTTCGTCGTTCGTACAGTATACTTGTGATGGCGCTGTTAAAGACCTCGACATTGCGGCGACGTATGTCAATGCTGGTGTTGGCCAGCATGCTGGTATCATCATCGTCGTCCGTGACATCACGGAAGTTCGCAAGCTACGCACTATTGCCAACCGCAACGACAGGCTCCATGAGCTTGGCGAGATGGCGGCTTCTATCGCCCATGAGATCAGGAATCCTTTAGGTGGCATTGAGGGCTTTGCCTCGCTGTTGTGTCGCGACCTTGAAGATTCTCCTGGGCAGCATAAGATGGCGAAGTCTATCGTAGAGGGCTCTAAGGCGCTGAACCGTCTGGTTAGCACGGTTTTGAGCTACGCGCGCCCTACTACTTTGGAGTTTTCGAAGGCGAGTCTTAAAAACCTTATCATCGACATTGGAGATTTGTTTTCCGCAGACAAAAAGTTTTTGGACAGGGTTTCTTTCGTCGTAGACCTCCCTAACGATGACATCGAGGCATATTTCGATATAGGCACGATGAAGTCTGCTATGATGAACATCGCCCTCAATGCCGCACAGGCAATGCCTGACGGTGGTGCTGTGACGATGTCTTTAGAAGAAGCCGACAACCATGCACATATTACCGTCCACGACAATGGTTCTGGCATCGTTGACGATGACCTAGAGAATATTTTCTCACCGTTTTTCACTACGAAGGTCGAGGGCAATGGCTTCGGGTTATCGGAGGCGCACAAAACATTACAGGCTCATGGCGGCAGTATCGAGGTGGCATCGGTTCCTGGCGATACTACCTTCACGATGAAGATACCATTAACAAACGCTACATGTACGAGGAGCGCATCATGGCAATAGAAAAGATCCTCGTCGTCGACGACGAGATACTAATAAGAAGTTTTTTGGAAGAGACGCTTTCGCGTAAGGGCTTCGACGTCACCACTGCCGAAGACGGTAAGGAGGGAATATCTCTCCTCGTGAAGAACAGCTACGACCTCATCATCACTGACATGAAGATGCCCCGAGCCACTGGCATGGACGTCCTCCGCAAAGCCCGGGAGGTTTCACCTTCTACGCTAGTCGTCATCATCACGGCATTCGGCAGCATCGACAGTGCCGTCGAGGCTATGCGTTTAGGGGCTTTCAACTATATCCTTAAGCCTTTTTCTCCTGACACCATCGAGGCCGTCCTCGTCAAAGCTCAAGAGCATATATCTCTAGTCGAAGAGAATCGTTTCCTCAAAGAAGAAGTGTCTTCTGGTTCAAGACGTGGAAGTTCTAATATCATCGCCGAGAGTGATACGATGAAGAAGGTCCTCGACGACGCTTCTCGTGTTGCTGCAAGCAATGCCAGCGTCTTCATCAGCGGAGAGTCCGGCACTGGCAAAGAAGTTATGGCGTCTTTTATTCATAGCAACTCTCCTCGCAGCCATAAACCTTTCATCCGTGTAAATTGTGCTGCCATCCCGGAATCATTAGTGGAGTCGGAGTTCTTCGGCCACGAAAAAGGGGCCTTTACTGGCGCCAACAGCAAGAGGCTTGGACGCTTCGAGCTTGCCAACAACGGCACGCTCCTTCTCGACGAGGTCACCGAGATCCCTCCGGGCTTACAGGCCAAACTTCTTAGGGTCGTCCAAGAGCAGGAGTTCGAACGTGTCGGAGGTTCTAAGCTTGTCACCGTCGATGTACGTCTTATTTCGACGTCTAACAGGAAGATGGAAGACGCCATCGCTGAAGGCATTTTCCGTGAAGATCTTTTCTATAGGCTCAACGTCATCCCTATACATCTTCCGCCGCTACGTGACAGACGCGAAGATATCGTCCCCCTTGCAGAACATTTCCTCGAAAGCTTCTGCATCGAAAATCATAAGAAGAAAAAAAGCCTTGCTTCCGATGCTAAAAAGCTTCTCATAGAATATCATTGGCCCGGAAATATTAGGGAGCTTGCTAATATCATCGAGCGTGCCGTCGTGATGGACTACAGCGACGCCGTCGCTGCCGAGCATCTAAACATCGGCGTTATCGATGCTGCCAAAGCGAAACTTCAAGCGCTGTCGAAGCATGCTACTATTAATAGCGGGTAGCTCCGAGCCCCATTTTTTTTTACCACAAAGTTTCCTAGGGAGCTCTGCCGCCCCTGCAATAAAAAATAACAAACCCCAATTTTTTCACCACAGAGCCACAGAGCACACAGAGAGCGCCCACTGCGCAGAGCGCGCGCAGCGGACGCACAGCTGTCGCCATTATCGTTGATTGTACTTCCTTTCTTTGTTTTTACTATAGCAAACGTAAAGATACAATCTTACTATTACGACAACGGCGAGGGAGGCACTACCGTGTCCAGGTGAAAGAATAGCGTAGAGTTCTAGTTTACCGTTCACAGTTCAAAAACGGGGGTCTGGGGGAGAATCCTCCAGCCATGTTTTTTCCTCTCTGTGTTCTCTGTGGCTCTGTGGTAAAAATCCTACTCCGAACTATCTTATGATTTCCAGAGTCCGTGGAGGTTGCAGTATTCTCGTGCTGTGATTTTGTCTGCGTCGATTAGGAATGTTGCTGTGGGTTGTTGTCCTGGGTGTAGGAACTGTCGGTATGCTTTGTCGCCGGCGAGGACTTCTATCCATTCGATATGGTGATCGTCTTCCATGGGGTGTGCTTCGCTGCCGACCTTTACCGTGAAGCCTCCTTCGATTTTTTCAATGACAGGGACGTGTTTTTCTTTGGCGGCGTCGACGGTATTTTCTTCGAAGAGTTTCATTGTCTCATTACAACATACGAGCTCTCCTATGCCTTCGTGTTCCATCTCGACGATATTTCCGCATACTTCACATTTATATATCTGTAAAAGTGCTGTCGTCATTGTTTTTCTCCTTTTTTACGTGTCTTAGCATTTCAAGGTTTGCCATAGCAAGTATTTTTAGTGATACCATCTTTTTGCTGTTAAGGTCAAGTGTTGCAATGGTGCGTTCTTTTTCGTCGGCGATATCATTCAGGCTTAGGTATTCTCTCTGCATCGCAACTGTAATCGCCACTGCTTTGTCTTTTAGGATATAGTTATAAGCGACTTCATCACGAAGGTCAGCCTCGCACAAGGCTCCCCTTCCCGTCTGCATCTCTGGGGAGATATATCCTCCTTTAGAGACCTTGCCTTTAATTTTTTCGTTCTCTTCGGCGAGAACATCCAAGAGTTCTATAGTATTTTCCAGGCTTTTCTCAAGTTCTTCTATGGAGTTTTCTACGATGTCTTTTGTGTCGGGTGGCATATGTGCATCTTCTAGTGCTGCGTCGATGATGCTCTTGATATCGTATTCTTTTGTTAGATATCGTGCTATAGCGTCGTCTAGTGTTATGTTTTCTATACCTTCGAAGCCGATACCGCCTTCTGTGGCGTTAAGGAACGTTGTCTTCTTATGATCCTTAGCATATTTTTCTGTCCACATCGCTTCGTTACGCCATTTCTGTGTAGTGATGACATCGTTGCCATTGATATCTTTTGCTAAGATAGTTTCGCCGTCAACATCTGACCTTGCTTCAATTTTCTCGTGGGTAATTGTGTCATCGCCGACTCCTGGTGCGTATGCTTTCATGCCGGTATATGCGAGGTCCATCCCCGCGAAAATTATTGGGTTACACCCTAGTGCTCCGAGGATTTCTATGAGGAGGTGTATAACATTATATCCTTCATTTAATACATTGTCGTCAGCAATACCTACTTTTTCTTCGAACCATTCCGCTATAGAGTATCCAGCGCATCTATTGACGTATAGTTTCTTACCATGTATTGCTTTCAATGCTTTGTGATTCATTCTATTACGATAGAAATATGGCACGTCGAAAGCTGTATTTGTGCTGATGCGGTCATATTGTGCGTCGTTGGGATCGACTCCACCGCCGAAATGCGGGGTAACACCATTGGCGTTGAGTGTGTTCATCGCCGACCCTCCAGCTGCTATTACTGCGCGGCCTCCTATATTTTTTATGGTATCGAAATGTTTTTCCAGTGAAGGTCCAGCGCCGCAGACGATAGCGGGAACGTCTTTGAAAGCGCCGTATAAAGCACTAGCTCGATATGCTTCGTGTAATATTGTGATGTTTCTATAGAAGTTCATAAAGAAAGCATGTCCCGCGCCGACGAACTCTGTAAAGGTTCCATCTTTTAGATAGCTATCATGCGTGATGATATCGAAGATACTGGAATATTTTTTCGGGTTTTTCTTTTTATAACTTCTCAATGCTGTAACAGCAGGTTTCATGAAGACAAACAGCGACGTTATCATTCCGACACTTTCTTCGAGATTATCTCCAAGATAGTATATGTGTGCTTGTTTGTCTTTTAGGATATCATTGGCGCGTTTTGTTGCGATGGTGGTTTTTAGTGCTTCTATGGAATCTTCTAAAAATACTATCTGTCGTCTTTCGTCGAAACGAAGCCATGGCACAAGGGCGTCGTAATACCATCCTTCTCCTATGCCGTAGACATATATTATTCCTACGTCGTCGATGTCAGCAGAAGACATATATTTCTGTGCTTCTTCGCAAAAGTCTGATAGCACCGTTTCGTTTTCGTCGGGGCGATAGTTACGAAGTTTTATTGCTACGTCGGGAAAAGTTTTTTCGAGAATTCTAAGGTTCTCGGAAAGCATCACATTGGCATCCATTTTTTATTGGCACCGGCACGTTTGAGGCTGCGTTTTCTTTTTTTGTTTGCGGCGGTTTTTCCTTTCTTGTCTTTTTTATCTCCACCCAACCTCATTGGCTTTTCATCGACTTTTTTGTCGTCGGCCATTTTCTTTACCATAACCTCAACAAACTGTATTTCTCTCTTCATCTGATCTATCTGTTCGAAAAACTTAAGATCTTTCTTTGACAGTTTCTTTTTATTTTCTTCGAGGTATTCTTTGGAGTTTTTCGTTTTAACTCCAAGGGCAGTATTAATCTTATCGGTTTCATCCTTAATAGCTTTCAGGCCATTCTCTATATCGCCAAGGCGTTTAGTGACATCATCGGGGAAATCTTTGTTGATAGTACGTTTCTTCTCGGTGATAAACTTCCACATGGTGAGTACGCTTTCGAACATCTCGTTATATCTTTTATCCATACTTCTATCCTCTTTTTGATACTGACCCTATCGTAATAACATGGCTGTTATATTACAATAATTAGTTCTGCCTTTGGAGTTCGGAGTTCGAAATAGGAATTTTCACCACAGAGCCACAGAGGACACAGAGAGGAAAAAACATGGCTGGGGGATTCCCCCAGACCCCCATTTTTGAACGGTGAACTGTGAACGGTAAATGGTGAACTATAACTCTACGCTCTACGTTATTCCTATCACCCGGACACGGCAGTGCCCCCTCTCACCGTTGTCGTAAGAACTGGATTGTGTTGTGACGTTTGCTATAATAAAAACAAAGAAAAAAAGTACAATCTTCGACAATGGCGACAGCTGTGCGTCCGCTGCGCGCGCTCTGCGCAGTGGGCGCTCTCTGTGTACTCTGTGACTCTGTGGTGAAAAAAATCAGAGTTCGGGGTTCGGAGTTTGGATAGCGGCGACAAGCTCGTCATATGTTGGCATGCCTTCGATGAAGGTATATTTGTCGAGGGTGTTGTTGTACCATCCAGTGCGGAGTTCTGTATCGTTTGCTACGGCGACGAAGCATGCCTTCATATAGTGATTATATCCTGTGACCTGGCTTATCACTTTTTCTGTTATCTTCACGGCCTTACATTCTACGACGAGTAGAGGATATAAGTTGTATGAGGGGTGTATGCCTTTGGCGAAGGCGACGATATCAACGCGGCGGTCGGGAAGAGAGCCTTTGATGTCGGTGAGGTGTGGCATATCGCGAAGGCTTTTTTCGACGGAGATAAGTTCTTTTGGGAAGCCTTTATCTTCGATCATCATAGCAACGAGTTTTTGTCGTATTATCTCTTCTGGTAGCGCCGCCACCCATTCGTTTCTAATGATGTCATATATCTGCTGTTCATTGGAGTCGGAATTCATCACAATACCCAATATATCATTGCTGCTCCTACGCAAGCTCCTACGAGGAAGGCTAGCATGCTTCTCAAGAAACCTCCGCGGCGTATCGTCGGCGCTCTGGGGAATGTCACAACTTTGACAGTACGGGCGTCGGCATCGACGAGGAGCACACCGTCGAAAGGTGCGCTGTGGTAATATTCCATCATCTGTCTTCTTGTGCTGCTATAGAATGGGCTGCTGGCATATGTGCCCGTCTTGGCTTCTACGACGTATATGCTTTTCTTTTTGCGTGCTATAGCGTCGGGGCGCACCTGGTATGTTACGTCTTTGCCGTCGACATACATAGTCATCGACAGTGGTTTTTGCACTCCCGTAACGTCATAGCCGTACGACCTTAGTATACTATCGATACGTTTTTCAGCTTTTATTCCCCAGCGCATGCGGCGTACGCGTCGCCATTGTTCCCACCAGCGTATAAGCTTATAAAATATTATTCCGCCGACGATACCGACGACGACGGTAATACCAATTCCGAATAAAAAAATATATGGTGGCACGTTATTCTATCTCGATGACGCCATAGTCTTCATCGACACGACGGTATATGACTTTTAGTTTATTGCTTTCTTCGTCTCTGAAAATTTTAAACATATCTTCTGAGAGTTCCATCTTCATCATAGCTTCGTCGATAGAGAGTGATTTCAGAAGACGCTTTTCTTTTTTAACGATCTTATGCTGTGAGAATTCACTGGCAAGGCGGCTATATGTCTCTGCTTCGATGGCGTCGTTGATATCATCGACGTCTTCATCGTGGGGGCGTATCACGTTAACGTTCATATCGATAGCCGATAATGCTTTTGTCTGGTGGTGATGTAGGCGGTCTTTGTATTTGCGAAGTTTCGTCTGTAGCCTATCTATAGCTTTGTCGACGGAGACATACATATCGTTACTGACGGCGTTGACCTTTATTTTTACATGTCCTGCTTTTAGCACGATGTCGACGCGGTGTTCGAGTTTCTGTATGTCCATGGTGATAACGACGTCAATGAGATTCTTGCTAAAGCGTTCTATCTTAGCGATTTTATCTTTGGCATATTCTTTCATGGCGTCGGTTACATGAACATGTCGTCCTGTTATTGTGATTTTATATTCTTCGCTTGGTGGTGTTGTTTTTTTGTTCATAAAATGCCTCTCGATTAGATTTTTGAATTATTGACTGCATGCTACCATATCATCGCCGATGATTTCCAGCAAAAACACAGTATTTGAGATTACTACCCCTGTTTGCGACCTATGGAGAAGGGTTATCTGTCAGCCACAGCTTAATTTCTTCGACGAGCTGTTCCACATTTTTTTCAAGGGAAGCAAAAGTATCAGCCGCCTTTTCCAGAGTGTCTTCTCTTGCCATCGTCACCAGCTCCTGTGCCAGGATAAAAGGCTCGCCGGTGGTGATATTACCGACCATACCTTTAAAGGTGTGGGACGTCGTTTCTACAAGATGCACGTCGTTGTTTTGCACGGCATCTCTTATTGCATCGAATGGTTCCTTATATGTCGTGAGGAAAAGCTCAAGGATCTCCCTGATGAACTCTTCTTCTCCGCCGGAGATCTCTTTAAGTGCTTCATGGTCTATCATGTTTGCGCATCCTCTTTCGTTGAGTCCACTTTATCTTTTAGCGCCCATTTTTTCATCACCTGCCACAGTGTATCGAGTTTCACTGGTTTAACGAGATAGTCATTCATTCCGGAGGCCAAGCATTTTTCTCGCTCGCCTTTCAAGACGTGCCCTGTTAGAGCGACGATAACCGCGGGTTTTCCTTCAGAAGACTTTTCATACTCGCGAATATTCTGCGACGTTTGATATCCGTCCATTTCAGGCATCTGGCAGTCCATAAAGATCACATCGAAATGCTTCTGTTTTATCAGCTCGAGGGTTTTTGCTCCGCTCCCACATTCGACGACATCGCAGTTAACGATTTTTCTTAGCATCTTCGCAACGATTTTGCTGTTGAACGCGCTATCATCGACGACGAGTACGCCTTCCATCTTCGTCGAGACGACAGAGAATTCGGCTTTCTCTTCGTCTTCTTCTGCTACGACGACGCCTTTGTCTTCCTCAGCGATTTTGAATGGAAGCGCCAGTGTGAATGTGGAACCTTCGCCCTCTTTGCTCTTAACGGTGATGCCGCCGCCCATCGCCTGTGCTAGCTTCTGGCAAAGATGGAGTCCGAGGCCTAGGCCCCTCTCTGTGGTCTTTTTGTTATTCTCACTGTGGAAGAACCTGTCGAATATCTTAGGAAGGTCTTCTTTTGAAATCCCTGCTCCGGTATCACTGACGGCGATACTATAATTATAATGTTTATTAACTTTCTCGGCGACGACGTTGATTTCCACCTTGCCATCCTCGATGAAGAACTCAGCGTTTTTGATGATACCCGAAAGGATCTGACGGATACGCGACTCATCGCCGAGCACCGTATGTGGTATGTGCATCTCATAATGGCTGTCAAACGACACTTTCTTTTTACGCGTCGTTAGCACCGTTGTAGACAATAAATTCTTAATCATTTCCTCAAGGTTGAAATAGTCTATTGCCAATTCAACTTGTTCTGTTTCTATGTTGGCGATATCAAAGACATCATTGGCGACGCCAAGCAGCGACTCAGCAGAACGCATTATTTGTTGTACTTCTTTCTTTTGTTCTTCGTCTATTGTGCTTTCCAACAACAGCTCGACATTACCGACGATACTCGTCAGTGGAATGCGCATTTTATAGCTTATGGTATCAAAGAATTCATTCCCTGCTAGCACTATCTTCTCGTTCTCTTTCTGAAGTTTCTCAACATTTCCTTTATGCACGAGCATCTCATCTACGGCGACCTTACTCTTTGATGCTTCGTGCCACATAGAGAACGCATATGCCAAGGTTAAGATTATGCTGATGAATAAAACTACGAAAGCAAGAATGCCATAACTCAAGACATAATATCCATCTTCGGCGACACATGTTATCTGCCAGGAACGCGCCCCTATTGTACGGACGTCGACATACGTCATTTTTTTCTCATCGGAGATTTTTATTGAACTATATAGATGCTGTGGGTTGTCGGATTCTGTGACATCCGCTATCGCTATCTCCAGATGGTTGCTTTTTATCGACTTAATATTATAGATGAGGTCTGCAGAGCGGAAGAACCCTAGCAGAAAGCCCTGGATGGCTTCGCGACGATCACGCGCCATACCAAAAACCCTGCCCTGCTTGTATACAGGAAGGTATGCCAAGAAGCCTTGTTGTTTATCATTTTTGTAGACGATGTCGATAGGAGCGCTGATAATAGCACGATTCTCATCAGCAGTTTTTTGCATTATCATCATACGCTCCTTATCGGAGGCTATATCGAAGCCGACAGCTGCCTCGTGTCCTTTCAAAGGCTCTATAAAATAAATGGGGTAATATTCGTCCTGATCAGCGACGGGTATCGAGCGTCCGTCAGCTTCTTTTACTACGATGGAAAATCCTGGAGAAAGTTCTCGCGCTTTTTTCTCAAACTGAACGCGTTGCTCTCGTAAAACTCGTGGCGCCCACTCTACTGCCAATAATACAGGCTGAACTCCTAGAGCTTTATATGCAAAATCGATGAACTTTTTATGATCTACCTCATATATAGAATCAAAATCGCTGAAGAACGCCGTCGTTCTCTTAAAGAAAATAAGCTCTTCGTTGATCTTATTTTCGATAAGGGTCGCTGTTTTTTCCGACGCGTCCCCAAAGCGTTGAGTAACACCTCGTTGTCCTGTCATTCCTAGCAGGTAAAAAATTGCGCCCGAAAATATCAAGCCAAAGAACAGAACAACAACTATATTTTTTTTTCTATTTTCCATTTTCACTTCTCTTTATTTAATTTTACATTTTTCTATTATAAACTTACTGGTCAACAAGCTCTATATTCATCTCGATATCTCCCTGCAGCGCTGTTGCTCCGAGGCCAACATGCAATCGATACTGTATCGTATTATTTTTATAATACGCCTGTGAAATATCATCTACTAATGTTACAGGAGTCGTTGAAATCGTATGCCATCCTAAAGATGTCGCTTCTCCCTGTCCTTGGCCATCGACAGTAAAAGCCGCTTCAAGATATATATATGAATCCTGAATAGGCTGTGCGATGCTCGCCACGATCTTTTTATTGCTCTCATTAGACACGAAACTAAATGTCGTATCACCCTCTCCAATAATATCTTCATCAACGGGCTCTGTCGGCAACGTATTAAACTCCATGAGCACCGTTGGAAATTCAAGGCGCAATATTGCTAAAGAGGGAACCGATATTGTAATAGTATGCGTTACTTCTCTGTCCTTTGGCGCTGCTTCCAAGGAAACCATAAAAACCATAAGAAGAAAAAGCAGTAAGCGCCCGCATTTTTTTTTCATATTTTCTATGCCTTGTTTTTGGCTATCATACGCACTATTTTTTCTCTACAATATTTGTCTTACTCAGCCGATATAGTATACGTTACTATTACACTTGGTATTGATGTAGCGCTAAGGTCTGCCGTTGCGGGGTCATAACCGAATTGATAGGTTAGCGTCGATGCGAATACTGCTCCATTATTAATACTCGTCACAAGGTTTAATGGCGTAATAGACAATATTTTTTCTCCCTGAGAAGATGGTGATGGAGAGCCCTTAACGGTTCCATCTGTATCCATTGTTGCGCTAAGCGTCGTTCCTACCGGCATATTAGCACTAAGTTCTGCGGTAATTTTAGCCGTTCCTGGCTGCCCCATAAGAAAGAAATTGTAATTGGTAGTATCGTCCGACACTGACACTGCCGATCCTCCTCCTGCTATATCAAGTTCGCTAGAAATATCGAGTGTAACGGACCCTCCTTCTATAGTAAACAGCAACAATTGTGGGATAGTAAAGTTAATGGTTTGCGTTTCGGCGTATAGTGTTGATATTATAATGACAAAACCAACACTTGCTAGCGTTACAATTTTTTTCATAACCTTCATAGTTATTTTCCTTGATTCTTAATTGTTTCCATCTTATCTTCAGATCCTGGGACAGTAAGATCATACTGTGCCGCCAAAATGTCATCTTCGCCCTCGAGGAAAAGAAGTATTTGATATTCTCCTTGCGGTGTTTCTTTAGGTATCGTGTATACAAGTTCTATCGACTCATCAGGAAAGATTCTTCTTTCTCGGCCTTTCTCGTCGATGATTTTTTCTCCTGTAGAAGAGAACATCTGAAAAGACGCTGGAGCCTTGAAAACCTTTGAGCCTTTATTATTTACTGCTATCTTAATTAACAGCTCTTCCTCTGAATCTACAATTTTCTTGTCGCCGATTTCAATAATGGCTTCACCAGTACCTCTAATTGTCGCTATCACTCTTATCGCATATCGTATTACAGGGGTTATGCTAAAACCTTTGTTGGTAGTGATAATATTTTCTGTCACAGGCTCGACCATAGCCACACACCAATAAGTTCCAAACAAAGAGTTATCTCTTGGTACGTCGACGCTATATAATATTTTCTTCGACTCCTCAGGCTGCAATGTTACGAACTCCGGAGATTCTAATGTGATCCAGTTAGCGTTAGAACGTGGTGCGCTACCTGGAGGACCGCTAAACGTCGACAATCCGCTGTCATGAAAATCATTAAGATAGATTTTAAAGCCGGCACTTTTGTCACCTTTATTAGACACCGTTATAGAACCATAGCTTTTAGTGCCGATATCTACCGAATAATCGTGTGTTAAAACGCCGTCTATTACAATGTCTCCATACAAATTTCCTAATAAGCATGATGCCATTGTCATAAAAGCAAATACTATTTTTTTATTCATTTGTCTCCTTCTCTCTTTCTAAAAAGCCTATCTTTTTTTTACTTTATTAATAACATTAAGGCTATAAGTTCCTGGCAAGGTATTTTCTGACCACCCTTCAAGCTTATATTGCCCATAAACATCAGCAGCATCTATCTTTGCCGTGCCATAAAAAAAATCGCCTTCATTCTTTTCGATTACAGTATACGACAAGCCTCCTGACAAACCTGCTTGCCCATCATCAATACGTTTAACAGACAATATAAATCCTTCAGGCAAGTCATCTCTTTGAAGAACGGTAACCTTCCATGCTTTTTTATTTGCCCCTGAAATACTCAAACTTAGATCCGCATCATTTTCGAAAACAGATGTAAATCCAACATCCATATCAAAGTCTGCTTGCGAGAGTGTCAAAATCCAACTTGTCCCTGACCCTGACATTGTAAGGGCCCCTTCAGCAGTTGCCGATGCCAAACAAAAAAACATATACAATAAAAAAACACAACCTTTCTGTATCATCCTAAACTTTAATTTCACTTTATACATATTCATATATATATTCAAATTTATTATTTTATACACCTTTCTATATCAAAATTTTCCTTTTTCAAGAAACTTTATTTTTTTTGGTGGCGGAGGAAGTATGCGAATGTCCAGCTCCTTGTCATCATCGGATAAAAGTTCTACCGCATATTTTTCTTGTTCTACCTTATATTTATTTGGCAAATCAGAAACCATAACAGTAATCGTCCATTTTCCTGGAAGGATCTTTAAAATATCAAACTCTCCGGCACTATTAGTGATTGTCCTTACCGTCTGTTGTGCATCTTCTGAGATGAGAAGTATTATGGCATTAGGAACAACCCTTTCACGTTCAAGGTCTTTCGGAACATCAATCGGTGTTTTGGGTTCGCTCCACTTATATTGTATTACCGATCCTTTTAATCGCGCTCCTACAACAAAAGGAATATCTTTCGTTATAGTTTCTTTTCCTGGAAGATTAATTTCTATAGGCTCAGGCAATGTGGCAACGAGTTTATCAGGCTCGCGCTCAATATACATTTTATGCTTCCCTGCGTCGACACCTTTGAAAAAATATTCTCCTTGACTATCAGTTCTTGTCACCCTATCTTCCATTTTTAACAGCAATCCCTCGATAAATTTCCTCTCTTTTTGTTGCTGTTGGAATGCGGTGCCTTTCAATGAGGCTTTTTTAGGATCTCTACCATATCGCAGTCCAAAAGGAACGGCATATGAAAGAGACAGCCTGGTATCCCTATCAATCACTCCTCTTGTCGTAGACCTCCAGAAGGCCAGGCTCGTTCTGAAGGTGTATGCCTTTCGCTTGCGGGCGATGAAATCTAAGCGCACTCTTTCACTTTTTCTGTCGTTGCCGGTCATTCTGTGTCTATATCTCATAGCAAGATTAATATATGTGGCGCTTTTATTTTTTATTCTCCAAGAGCCTGATATAATCTTCTCTCGCGACCATAGCGGTATTATCGCATCAAAGTTTTGATGTCCCGCCATATATACGGCATTAGCCGAATAGCTATCGCTTATTTTGAAGTTCCATGAAATCAAATAGCGTTGCAAATCTTTTTTATAGCTATTATCGGCGACGTCATGATACGTGCCGCGTTCCGCAGAAAGCATCATACTATCTGAAGAGGTTGGAACATTTAATGTAAGTTGCCCCCATTGCTCTCTGTTATTCGACGTCTCTGCATCGAGAAGGTCGATATATTTTTGGAAGCGATATGCAAGGGATGCTTGTATGCCACTACTATATTTATGTGATATTCTCGAGCTATAGTTTGTTCTAGAGCTCGCCGAAGTTTTTTCAAGATCTTTATGAAGATTGCTTTTTGTTTTGCTTGCGGCGACGTTAGCTCTCGTATATGTTCCAAGTGGAGTAGAAAAAGAGCATGTTAGCATATCCCTGTCGTTATATGAGCTTATATAAGATGGTGAAGCACGCAGTTTCCCTAGAGAAAAGTAACGCCCATGGTCGTCTTTTCCGTCATAAAACATGCAATATGCGGAATGTGTTTCCGCATAGCCCCTACGGACACTTTTTCCATATTCGGTATAAATTTTATGGTTTTTAACATTTTTCATCTGTACGTCAACGGTATATGTTATCCCGCCGTAGACATCTGGCGTGAACAATTGTTTTGTATCGAAGAGATTACATCCCACCTCAACATATTCATGTGGTGCTACGGCGATTTTCACCCCCTTTCCCTGTTCTGGCCTCTCACTATCGGGATGATTTTGCACGTAGAAAGCTTCAAGTGACACGATATCATTACTCACGATGCTCTTCATTCCACGACCATATCGTCCATTTTCCGTCAGCCTTGAAAGAGTGTAGGAATTATCGCCAAGCTGTAACGACCCTGAATCTTGATAATAGTTGGCATACAGCCTTAAGTCATTATTAGGCTTTTTTAAGTCAGGCTCTTGATAATAAGGGCGATGAAACATATATTCCACTCGGCTATTTTTTTCTTTATTGATGGTCCCCTCTCCCTTTATATCTACCATGAGTTCTCTTTTTGAATTCTGCTCTTTGTAAGAGATCTTAAATTCCGACGGTATGCTAAGGAAATATCCCTCATATGCCTCGGGAGAAGGGATAAGCATCACCGACGTAGGTATGCGTGCTAAAATGGTGTCGTCTTTTTTCGAGCTCGCGATAAGGGTAATTTTTTGAGTCGCCTGTTTTTTTAGAGAGACGTCGGTGTTACATGTTATTTTCACCGACGTTGAAGAGCCTGGTAAGATAGAAAACTCCTCGGGTGTTATCTTGATAGGCATCTGTGGCGTTGAAGCGACACTCATCATAAGATCAACGGGGAAATTCCCCTGGTTATACACGTTATATTCTATGGAATATGTTTCTCCGGCGATGATGATTTCAGGTTTGACTTCGACGCTTCCTGTTATGTTCACGAACTCTTCGATCACAACGGATATTTCTTTGCTCACCTGTGTATATGGGGTATTTTCGTCTTTGACGACACACTGTATGCTGTATTCGCCGGCAGCTGCCATGCCGTTCGATTTCACTATGGCCATATTGAGCTTCGATTCTCCAGGCTTGAGAGTCATCGGTTTTTTCATGCCGAAGACAAGAGACCACTTTTCTGGAAGAACAACCTCGCTCGACAGTGTCATCTCATTATCCGATGTGTTGGTGACGAGGTATTGTACAGAGATGCTTTCTCCTGTCTTTGCCATTATTGGTGAAGCTGTCGTCCACGCTACTGTAAAAGACGCGGGTTCTTCTGCGGAAAAACTTTGGTGTGGCACAGCAATAAAAGATAAGCATATTGGTATTAATAGCGCATAGAAAAACGACAACCTCCTTTTTTTTTGTATGCTTTTCATATTATTTATGGTCTATGTTAATAATGCTCGCAGCTTAGTCATAAGCTCTTTATTGCGGTATGGTTTTTGAATAAATCCTGCTAAGCCCACCGCCTTTAAATTACTGACAGCTTCCTGTTCGTTATATCCGCTACAGATTATAACCTTCACATCTTTTTCAATATCGCTCAGCTCATGGAACACCTCTTCGCCGTTCATCTTCGGCATGACGAAGTCAAGGAGGACTGCGGAGATCTCATCTTTATTCTCACGGAAAATGTCTATACCTTGAGGGCCATCGGAGGCCACGAGGACGTCAAATCCTGCCTTCTCCAGAAGGCGCTTTCCAACGGTACGTGCAAGTATTTCGTCGTCGATGAGTAATATTGTTCCGCTACCTTTCCAGTCCTTTAAGTCGTCGCCATCTTCATCTCCATGCTGTATCGCCACTTTTTTTGTGCTCATCGGGAATAGGCAGGTAAACGTTGTCCCTTTCCCTATCTCGCTCTTAATACGGATGCTGCCTTTATGGCTATTGACGATCCCCAATACGGCAGCAAGCCCCAGACCTCTTCCTGTGAACTTCGTGCTGAAGAAAGGGTCGAAGACTTTTTTTATAGTATCGTCCGACATCCCTCCGCCGGTATCGGTTATCTTATAATACACATAGGTGCCAGCTTTTGGCTTCCCGCTAAAGGAATCGTCGTCGAAACAATGCTCATCACACTCAGCGACTCCCGTTGAAATTGTTATGACGCCTGTTTTGTCGCCGATTATCTCGGCGGCATTGATAATGAGGTTCATAATAATTTGTCTGATCTGTGTGATATCGGCTTCGATGTTTGGTATTTCTGCGGCAAATTCCTTCCTAATCTCGATTTTCTTTGATATCGAGGCCGACATCAGCTGCGCCATATCGTTCAGAACATCGCTGAGGCTGAAGATTGTTGTCTCTATCTCGCTACCTCCCGAATATGCTAGCATCTGCCTGCAAAGCCCTGTTGCCCTATCGCCTGCAGACTCTATATCTTTGACATACTGATACGTCTTGGAATCCTTTGGGACGTCCATCAACACGGCATCGACATTACCCATAATACCTGTCAGCAGGTTATTGAAATCGTGTGCGATGCCTCCTGCCAGCATACCGAAGCTTTCCATTTTTTGCGCATATTGAAACTGTGTCCTCAGCTTTTTCCTCTCGCTGATATCCCGTAAGATTATCATAGTTCCTATGATGTTCTTATCGACATCTTTTACCGGCGTTATATTGCAGTACAGTGTCCTTTCATCTTCATCAACGACTTCTTTCGTGGTAACTTTTTTCGCCTTCAGCGTCTCGGCAAGCTCCTTATCAAGGCTTAGTTTTTTCAATATATCTCTGAATTCTTTTCCGCTAACCTCAGCATCGGCATTGAGACCCAACAACGTCCGTGCTCGCGGATTTAATATTACAGGGTTATTTCGTTCGTCAAGCATGATGACACCGTCTACCATGCTCTCGACTATGGATTCCATCTTTGTTTTCTCTGCAGTAGCCAATAATCTCAAGTGGTGGATAGCATTAGAAACCTGATTTGCCATGGTATGTATTATCTTTATATCTTCTTCGCCAAAAGCCTCATCTTTACAGCTCGACACGTTCATCATCCCTATGACATTACCGCCGACGCTAAAAGGTGCGTTGAATGAAGACCGCAGAATATCGAACTTCCTATCTTCTTCCGGTTCTGCATCGGGATCTGAGGGTATAATGGAAACGCTCGTATCTTTGTCGCTGATGTTCTCTTCTGTGGACAAAGAAGTTGAATAGATAAGGCCATCTTTGACCTGTGTGACGAAGTCATCGCCTTCTGAATACGCTGATTTTACGGTGATATTTGCCGTGTTCTCGTCGAACAAAAGAGCGGCACAGACATCATAATCCACGATTTTCAGCAAAGACTCCATTATCAATTTCATCAATTCCTGATAATCCGATGTGTATGCGATGGCGCTAGAAATCTCAGAAAGAGTTGTTAGTTCTGCCGTCCTCTCTTTGACTTTTTCTTCGAGGCCTTTGGAGAAGCTTTCGATTTCAGTTTTCGCAACGCTAAGTTCTTCGTTCGTTTTCTCAATCTCGCTCTTCGCTTCCTGCATGTCCTCCATTATGTTAAGAGCTGCTTCCTGCGATTGCTGTAATTCATCCGTCCTCTCCTTGACTTTATCCTCCAATGTTTTCGAGAAACCCTCTAATTCTTTCTTGGACTCTTCCAATTCAGAAATCATCGACAACTTTTGCCTCATATCGCGGGCAACACATACCACGCCTTTGAGCGCGCCCTCATCATCTATCATCAAAGAAAGGCTAAAATTAACAGGTATACTTTCTCCCTCTTTTGTTTTACATATAGTATCGAATTGTCGTGAGCGACCTTCTTGTATTAGCTTACTGAAGTTCTCTTCTCTGAAAGCTTCATCGTCGCAGAACATCTCCATATGCTCGCCGATAAGTTCTTTTTCTGTATATCCCAACAGCTCCTCTGTATATTCATTGACGGTCTCGAGTGCCCCATCGATGTCGATAACAAGCAACGCATCGTGCATCGAAGACACTATATTTTCAGAATATTCTTTTGCTTCCCTGCTTTCTTTCTGATTATGTTTTATCTCTGAAACCATCTTATTGAAGGCGTCGGAAAACTGTTCTATCTCGTCGCCGGTTTTTATCTCTATTATCTTGCTGAAGTCGCCTTTACCGATTCTTTCCGTGGCATCACGAAGTTTCTGTATAGGAGCGACGAGTTTTTTGCTGAAAACCAATGCCAAAATTACCATTACTATAATCAAAATCGGAGTGAGCAAAATTCCTTGTATAATAAGCCTGTTTACTGCGGCGAACACATCTTTTTCACTCTGCCCGACAAAGATTTTCCATGATATCCCTTCTTTTAATAAGAAAGGATTACGGACTTCCGCGCCTACTATGATTATATTTTTTTTTGCCCCAAAAAGTTCTTCTTTTATATCATCACTTTTCTTAATACCATCTGATAGTTTAAGGAATTTTTCGTCGTGAATTTTTATAGTATAAGGCTCCATATCATGATGGTATACTATATAACCGTCTTTCCCAATCAATGTTGCGCTGCCAGTCTCTCCTCTTTTAAATTTCTTCAGCATCGTCAAGAAACGATCTACGTTTACAATGGCTTTACATACACCAATTACCTCCTTTTCCTCACCATATATTGGAACAGAAATTGACATTCCTAATGTCCCTGCCGACTCGTCATATTCAAGATCTTCGACGAAAATCTTTCCTTCTCCTTCGCTATAGGCTTCCTGCCACCATCTTTCATCGGCCTGATAGAAGTCCGACGTTTTATTCGAAGCGGCTACCAACCCTCCTTTTTTGTCTGTTATGAATATCTCTTCTACAGCGTTGTCGTTTCTTGCTATGCTTTTAAGTTTTTCTCCTGAGCGGCTTTCTTGAGTTTTTTTCACCAAAGGGCTTTCGCTTGAATTTTCTTTCCATATTTTATCTTTCTCCAGGAAAGCTCTTTTTATATCTTCAGGGTTTATTGTCTTGTATTTTTCATTGGCTTCTACAAGATCATCTTCCCATAAGGACCTGTCGGAATATATTTTTATATCTTCGATTTCCTCGGAGACGATTTTACTCATAGTCTCTGCAAGCTGTGTAGACGACTCTTTAAAGGCTTCTTCTGCACTTTTTCTCATCAGATTCGTTGCAGCGTAATATCCTAGCCCTATTCCTATTGCTATAACGGTAAGAGTAACGGTAAAAACAAGCGTTATAATTTTACGTCTTATCCCTATCTTAGGTTCACCTTTCACTTTTCCTCTCCTAATTTCTCTTCTAGCTCTTTGATATATTTCTTCATCTTAATCATATCTTGTTCTCTACCAACGGCGACTTTTTGGAAGCTCTCCAAGTCTTGGACTTTCTTTTTTATTTCTTTTTCGGCATCTTTTGCCTCTGAGATGTTTCGTGCTATATGTATTGAGCCGGCGACCTCGCCTTTTTCGTCAAAGATTGGTGACGTTGTAACAGAGAGCGGTATGCCAATATTTGGATCGTCGACCTCTTCGATATGAGCCTTTCCGTCCTCTTTCGTCTGTTTAAACGGGCAATTTCCCCAAGGTTCGCCCCTGTTGTGGAGGACTTCGTAGCATTTTTTTCCGACGATATCTTCTTTTTTAACCTTAAGAGCATCGCATAGGGCTTTATTTGCTTTTGTTATGGTGAAATCTTTGTCCTGTATAAATACTAGGTCGGCGATAGCGTCGAAGGTTTCGTCCCACTCGTTTCTCTGTTCTTTTTCTTTGTCTGTCATCTTTCCATATCCTTGGTTGCGAGCTTTCTTTCCTTGCTTACTTACTGACGTTAATTACTGTCGCCATTCCGAGGGATTATTACTATGAAGGTATTTCCTTTTCCTTCTGGACTTTCAACCCACACTTTTCCGCCGTGGAGTTCTACGATATCGCGTGTTATTGGCAGTCCAAGCCCAGTACCTTCTTGCCTCCCTTCTGTTATACGTTCGAACTTATCGAATATTTTCTTCCTCTTATCATCGGGGATCTCTATCCCTGTATCAGAAACTTTTATACAAACATCTTCTTCTCGACATTCTAATGAGACGTGAATTTCTCCACCTTTTGGCGTGAATTTTACGGCGTTGCTAAGTAGATTTATTATGATTTCTTCGAATTTGTCTTTATCGACATTGGCGGTGCATCCTTTTATATCTAGATCGGCGTCTATGTCGATGTTTTTCTTGGCGCACTCTTTTTTATAGAGGACCATGGTCTCTTCTATAAGCGCCTTGACATCAATATTTTCTTTATTAAGCTTCATCTTCCCAGACTCTATTTTTGCGATATCGAGCAGGTCGTTAACCATCCTTATAAGTCGTTCTGCAGAACGTTTCCCCGACTTCAGAAATGCTTTTCCTTCTTCGGAGATTTTCTCGCTGAAATCTTCTAATATTGTCGCTATGGACTCCCTTATAACGAATAGAGGGTTTCTGAATTCGTGTGAGACATTTGCTACGAACTGTGATTTCAGCTCGTCGAATCTTTTAAGTGCTTCGTTTTTTTTCTCGACTTCCTTGTATAGGATTTTCATTTCTTCGTTAGTTTTCTGTAAATCCCATTCATTCTCGGCGAGTTTTTTTTTAAGATCTTCTATATTTTCTGTCATCTTATTTTCATCCTATTTTATTATAGCAGCTTCTCAGCTACTTCAATGAGGTGTTCGAAGTCTGACGTTTTAACGACGTAGTCGTCGGCGCCAGCATCTCGAGCTTTTTTTGCATCGAATGCATCGATATTCCCTGTAACCACCAAGACTTTTGGTTTAGCGAGGCCTTTTTCTTTCTTAACATTTCTACATACCTCGAAGCCATCGATTCCTGGCAAGATTGTGTCGACAATCATAAGATCATGATCTTTGAGCTTTTCAAGGCCTTCTTCTCCTGTCTCTGCCATAGTGACATCATAGCCTTCGCCTTCGAATGCTGCTGCCATCATTTCTAGTACGGTGGGGCTATCTTCTATGATAAGAACTTTCTTTTTCTGCCGTTTTTTTCCTTGCGTCGCCTTTATTATCTCTTGGTAGATATTTTCTAGGCTAACGACGACGTCTATACACCCTGTCTTTATTGCCTCTGCGTTCATCCCGAATATTGCCGAAGACTGTTCATCTTGTGCTATAGTAATCCCTCCAGCGGCTTTTATTTCTTGCATGCCTTCTACGCCGTCGCGTCCCATCCCTGTCATTATTACGCCTACGGTATTTTCGCCATACTCTTTTGCTGCAGATTTCATCATGGTGTCTATCAAAGACATGCCGTAGTCTCGTTCTCCTTTTACACAGGTTATTATTCCGCCTTCTCCTATCTCCATATCGCTATCATCGGGAGCGATTAATATCGTACCTTGTGCTACGATGTCACCTTCTTCAGCGACTTTTACGTTAAGTGCTGTTTTGGTGCCTAGCCATTCTGCGAAGCCTTTTATAAAGCCTTCGGTCATATGCTGTGCTACGACGAACCCTATGGGGAAATCTTCGGGGAATTTTGACAGAAAGAATTCTAGCGTCTGTGGGCCTCCTGTTGATATTCCAATAACGACAACTTTTGTTGCGCTACTTTTCTTTTTCTGTGGTCCTTTATTTATAGCGTATTTCTTCATCCTTTTTAAGGGCTTGACCTTCGAAGCGACTTTTATCTTCTCGACGAGTTCCTTTCCGAGGTCTTCGACATCTTGTTTTACTGAGATGAAGTCCATTGCCCCTACGTCTAGTGCCTTCATAATAGTTTTTGCTTCCATACCGCTTACTGCTATTATTGGTATTGGAAATTCTTGCATTATCCGTTCTATTGCTTCGAAGCCTCCCATTATTGGCATGGTGATATCCATAGTGATGACATCGGGTTTAAGCGACAGGGCTTTTTTAACGCCTTCTTCGCCATTTTTCGCTGTATCGACAACTTCAATATCTCCTGAAGTGTTAAGGATCTCTGTAAGCATCCCACGCACTAATGCAGAGTCGTCTACCACTAGAACTTTTATCTTTTTATCCATGTTTTTCCTGTATATTTTTTTTATTTACCCGATAAGTCTCTCTATAGTGTTTAGGAGAGCGTCGGAGGTGAACTCGCTTTTAAGGATATACGCTTCTGCTCCTGCTTCCAGTCCTCGTCTTTTGTCGGCATCTTTTGCCCGTGTCGTCACTATTATTATAGGAATATCTTTATAGACCTTATCATTTTTTAGCTTCTCGGTAAGCTCGAAGCCGTTCATCTTAGGCATAAGGACATCTGTTATAACGAGGTCGAATCTTTCCTGGTGTGCTATCTTGAAAGCTTCTTCGCCATCGGAGGCTATGACAACGGAGAACCCTGCGGATTCTAGGATGTTCTTCTCTAGCATGGCGGTGCTGATAGCATCTTCTGCTAGAAGTATTGTCTTCTTTTTGTTTTTTGTCCTTTTAGCTGCTTTAACTGTTGGTGCTTGTACGATATTCTTTATGACACCGCTTTCTGTGAAGTTTATTATCGAAGGAACATCGATGATAAGTATCACTTTCCCATCGCCGAGGATACTTCCTCCTGCGATATTTTCTATATTCCCTAGGATTCTTCCTAGTGGCTTGCTGATAATATCCTGGCAGCGTGATATAGCATCGACCTGCACCCCGATTTTACGCCCTGAGCATTGTACTATTACTACGACGATATGTTTTTCTTCTGATATCCCTTTCCTTGCTATACCGAAGACATCTTTTATATTTACAAGAGGGATTATCTCTCCGTTACGTGTTATCGCTTTTTTTGTTTCTACGGCGTTGATATCTTCGACGGCGACACGTACAGTTTCTACGATGTCATCGACGGGGACGGCAAAAACTTCACTTCCGACCTCTACGATAAGGCTCTCTGTTATTGCTAGTGTTATCGGAAGTTTTATTATGAAAGTCGTCCCTTTTTCTGGCACAGAAGATATCTCTATACTGCCTTTTAGATTTTTCACGATATTATAAACGACGTCCATGCCGACACCACGCCCTGAGACATCATCAACTTCGTCTTCGGTGGTGAACCCTGAAAGGAATAGCAGCTGATAAAGCTGCTGTTCGCTCATATTTTCGGCGTCTTCTTTTGTGACGATATTTTTATCTACGGCATATTTCTTAATTTTTTCTATATCGATGCCGCTGCCGTCGTCGGAGACTTCTATTACAACGTTCTGTGCTTTCTGGTATGCTTTAAGTATTATCTTCCCTGTGGCGTCTTTTCCTTTTTCTTTGCGGTCTTCGGTTTTTTCTATTCCGTGGTCGACGGCGTTCCTTAGGATATGCAGCAGTGGATCTTTCATGGCATCTACAATATTCTTATCAAGGAATGTATCTTCTCCTTGTATCTCAAGGTCTATATCTTTCCCTCTTTCTCGTGAGAGGTCACGCATAGCTCTCGGGAATATCTTGAAAAGTTTCGATATTGGCACCATCCTAAGGTTCATCACTTCACGCTGTAACGTTGCTATGATGAAGTCCATATTCTCGTCTAAGGTTTTAAGCTCTTTAATCATCCCTACGAAGGACTCTCCCAGGCTTTTTGTTGCCTCTGACTCTTCTATTATCCCTTTAACGACATCTTTCATGCCTATCTTCGCGACGTGTAGTGTCCCTGCTAGATTCATCAGGTTGTCGAGCTTTTCTAACCCTACACGCAGGCTCTCTTCTGTATCTTTTGATGTTTTTTTGTAGGTTGTTTTCTTGTCTTCTGATGTTTCTTCTTCTGCAGCATTATCTTCTACTTTTTCATTCTCTTTTCCGAAGAATATTTCGTCGCCTCTTTTACATAGGTCTTCAACGTCTATTTTTCCTTTCTTATCTTCTATCAACGCTTCCACGGCATCGATACTTTCGAACAAGACATCGAAATGCTTTTCCTCTATAACGAGCTGTTGTTTCAGGGCTTTTTCAAAGCCTTCTTCCATCCTATGTGTTATCTCTACGATATCTTCGAAGCCCATCATCGTAGCAGAGCCTTTTATAGTATGCGCTTCGCGCATCAAAGCTTCTAGGACGTCCTTATCTTTATTATCTTTTTCTAGTGCAAGAAGTCCCTCGTTTATCTTGAGGATATGCTCCTTAGTCTCTTCTTTGAAGCTTGCGATAAACTTCGACTTATCAATAGTCATATTTCCGCCTTCCTTATGTTGATGATGGATTAGCGCTGGCGGCAACATCTGCCGCCAGTGCGTTCTTTTGTCACAGGATCTCTACACTTCTTCTTTCACTGTGAATTTGTCTACCATCTTTTTAAGCGCTTCGCCGAGTTCTGCCATCGCCTGTGCTGCTGTCGTCGACTCTTGCGCTCCTTGTGTTATCTGTGACATGGCGGCGTTTATTTCATTCATCGCCTCAGATATCTGGTTGGAGGTGCTTATCTGCTGATTAGAGCTCATAGAAATCTCTTTAGTCCTTGCCGCGGTTTCTTCTGCGACGCGTTCTTCTTCTTCTACGCTGTTTGCGCTCTCTTCCATCGATATTATAGCGTTACTCATCTCATGTTGTATTATCTCTATTAACGCTGTTATATCTTTCGTCGACTTCGCCGTAGAATCTGATAGTTTCCTTATCTCGTCAGCGACGGCTGTAAATCCTAGGCCATATTCTCCTGCACGCTTCGCTTCTATCGCGGCGTTTACTGCGAGGAGGTTAGTCTGGTTTGTGACTTCGTTGATAACATCAGTTATCTGTCCGATTTTCTGTGATTTCTCGTTAAGGGACGTTACAATAACGCCGGTCTTGCTTATCGCTTCTTTGATTTTTGCCATCCCTTCCATAGCATGTGTTGCTGATTTAGCGACTTCGGCGATGTTCTCTCCTACCTGTTCGGCGCTAGTCATCATTTCCTGAGTAGAAGATGCTGTCTGGTTTATTGCAGCGGCCTGTTCGTTGGCGTTGGCGACTTGCTGCTGGCTCGACGACAGTATCTCTGCGCTAGAAGCTGCTATCTCGCTAGAACCTTTTTGTATCTGAGATATGATATTGTTAAGGTCGTCGACCATCGCTGTGAAGCTCTTCGAAAGGGCGCCTATCTCGTCATGGCTTTCTACAGCTATGCTCTTTGTAAGGTCTCCTTGCGACACTTCTGCTGCAAGCCCTGATATTTGTAATACTGGTGTAGCGATTTTTTTTGCGATGAACATAGCGACGACGGCTACTACTGCTGCCATGATAATTACTATCAAGATCATAACGTTTCTTAGCGCTATTGCTGGTGCGAAGGCTTCAGCAGCGTCGATTTCGGCGACGATAGTCCATTTCTTTCCGATAGCTTCTTCGATATTTTTCGCAGAATAATATCCTAAGACGGCGATGTCACGATAGTCTTTACCTAGTAAGGTGCTTTCTAAAACACTATGAGCCTCAACGACGCCCTTAGAAAACACTCTCTGATTCAGGATGACGCTATCGCCTTTCTCGAAACGCGACGCTGTAATCATATAATCATCTTCGTTGATGATATACATCTCTCCGGTATCTCCCATCCCCACTTTATCGTTGGTGATAATGTTGAGACCCTCTATAGAAACTCTTACAGCTAGGACTCCCGAGACAGCGTTGCTATGAATGTCCTTTATCGGCACAGAGATAACAAATCCTATATTACCCGTCGACAAGGACTTATATACATCTTTAAGGTACACATCATTTTCTATAGCGCCGACAAAATATGAATCTTTATTTTTGTCTATACCAATATTCTCTTCCTCTGAAGAGGCTATTATCATACCTTCTTTATTCATCACAAAAATTTCATCGAAGGTAAGCTCTGAATATTCCCCATCGATTTCTTCCTGTATACGTATCGCATCTTCGATATTTTCTATGACGTCGTTAAACGACATCGCCTTCACAGTTAAGAACATATGCTCGAAATAATCGATGATATGTGCTTCGCGCGACTCCCCTGCAGCTTGAAGCTTAGTAAAAGCCTCTTTTTCTATAGTTTTTTGGAATTGGCTATACGAAAACCATCCCATACCTACGAGCGGGATCAGCGAGATGCATAGCAATAGCACCACAAGCTTTGTCTTCAACTTCTTAAAAAATATTCCCTTCATTTTCTTATCCCCCTTCTTCTAAACTTGTGATTTCTCTACAATGTAAAACTTTCCCGAGGTCCAGCAGTGCTATGATGTCTTCGCCGACCTGCACCTGTCCTTTTGTGAAAGCCATGGCATCGCCTTTAAGCGTCGCTATCGGCTGCTGTATATCCTCAGGGTTTATTTCTATGGTATCGTCGACTTTATCGACAAGTATACCAACAAGGTCTTTGTTGACGTCTGTGACAATCACCCTTTTACCTTCTTTTTTTTCTTTATCTTCTTGATCTCCGACGCCGAAGAAATATCTCATATCGATGACGGTAACGATCTCTCCTCGCAGATTTATTACACCGACGATAAATTGCGGTGTATTTGGTACTCGTGTTATTTCAGGAAGTTTCACTACTTCTTTAACATCTTCTATTCTGACACCGTATTTCCCTTCTTCCAGTTCGAACGACAAGACGCTCATCATCTCGATATTATTTCTGTCTTCGGCGTTATCGTTATTGTCAGCCTCTAATATTATTTTATCCTCTTCACCCATGATATTATTCCTCACTCTCTGCGGGATGTTTTCTTATCTCGACTTTTCCTCGCACGTATTCTATCGCTGTCTTATCTTCGGCGACGAGCTTTTCGGCTTCCATGACAAGGATCATATCGTCTTCTTTTTTTATCATGCCAACGAGGTATGTGGCATCTTTTAGAAGTTCGTCGGGAGGCATGATATCGTTATCTTCTACGGAGATGATATCGGTGATGGTATCGACGATAAGCCCTATAAGGCTTCCATGTGCCTGTACTATTATTATACATCTAACGTCTTCAACATTATCTTCTTGAAGGAGCAGTTTTTTTCTTATATTGACGATAGGAACGACTTTGTTATTGAAATTTATTACGCCTTCGACATATTCGGCGGTCTCTGGCACTGAAATGATATCTTCATTCTTCACAACTTTTATTACGTGCAACATATCGACGGCGTATTCTTTGCCGGCGACAGTAAAAGCCACTAAATCTTTCATTGTTATGCCTTTATTCATACTTTAATCTCTCTATATTGTTCCTGCATGTGCTCAGCATTGTTGCTACGTTAAAGCCGTTGCCGTATGCTATCACTGTCTCTGGTGTTTCGTTGATAATAGTTTTAATAGTATTTCTGAACTCCCGCATTGCATTTTTAATATGCCCTTCTTGTTTATATATAGTGGCGAGCCCGAAATTCGCAAGGGAAAACCTGTCGTCGAGGAAAAGAGCCTTCTTCATATTCTTTTTCGCTAGAGACGTTCCGCCCTCTTCTACAAAGATACATCCTAGCAGGTAATATGCTGGCACGAATAGTGCGTCGACAGCTAAGAGTTTCTGTAGCTTATCTTTAGCGACATCATATTTTCTTCTATTGGCATATATCTCTGCTTCGAGATATCTTGCGTCGATATTTTCTTTGTCGAGCTCATAAACTCTTTCAATAAAATAGAAGGCCTCTCCATATTTTTTGTTGTACGACGCTATCTTTGCTTTGACGAGGAGTTTTTCTATATCTTCTGGGGAGGCTTTTTTATCTTTACGGGCGTCGACTTCTGCTTTGGCGATATCATATATTATCGAAGAAACCTTCTGTTTTATCGGCTGTATAGGTTCTTTTTTCTTTGGCGGTGCTTTTTTTATGGCGTGTGCAGCGGCATATTCTGCCTTCCTATATACTATCGCTTCGGCGCATTCTTCCATGACGAATCTTTCGGTGACGAATTGTGGACTCTCTGAATGCCCTGATATCATATACCCTTCTTTTGTCAGGCTATCATTAAACTTATTCATCACCTCTACTGTTGTCTCAAGCTCGAAATATATGACGACATTACGACAGAAGATTATATCGAGATCTTTTGGGAAGCCTTCTTCCATTAAGTTAAGGTACGAGTATTCGACCATATCTTTTATTTCGTCGGAGATCTTATATATTACATGCCTGCTATCGCCTTTGACTTTAGTGAAATACTTTTCGCGTAGATCCTTATCGATAAGTTTCATATGGTTTTCACTATATATTCCTTGGCGCGCTTTCTTTAATGCTTCCGTCGAGGCATCCGTCGCTAAAATCTTTACGTCGAGATCTTCCCGGTCTTTTAGTATCTCCTTAATTACTATAGCTATAGAATACGGCTCTTCTCCTGTAGAACATCCTGCGCTCCATATCCGTAATATTGGCTTTGTTTTGCTGCTTTTATCGCGATGTTTTATTTTTTTGGCGATAAGTTTTGGTAAGATCTCTTCTTTTAACGCTTTAAAATGCGGCTCGTTCCTAAAAAAATACGTGTGGTTTATCGTTAAGAGATTAAGGAGGTTGCGCAGCTCGTCTTCGTGCTTCTGGCTTGTTGTAATATGACGATAATATTCTTTTATGCTGGGGAGTCTTAGCGCTTCGGCGCGCCGTATCACCGTTTCTTCAAGGCCCTTAAGCTGATAGTCGCGAAAATACAGGCCTGTTCTTTCTGTAACGAAGTCTCCTATCTTCTGTTGCATTTCTTCAGTAAAAAGCATCTATCTTGCGCCTTATTTAAACCCAGTTAATTACTATTCTTAATCATCTCTCTTTTTTGCAGCAGCACATATATGTAGAAAGTTCAGAGTTCGAAGTTCGGAGTTCGGGGAAGGAGCGCTGAACGCTGAGTGTCGATATGCATGTCATTCTTGACAATTTCTTGGTATGCAACAAATAAATTTACTCCCTTTTTCTGCTGCTCTTTCAACCCATAGTTTACCTTTATGCAGCTCAACAATATCCTTTGCTATTGCAAGCCCTAGTCCTATCCCTTCTTGATTCATATCGGTGGCGCTTTCGAATTTATCTAATATTTTTTCTTTCTTTTCTTCAGAGATTCCTTTGCCGCTATCGGTGACTTTGATGCATACCTCTTCCTTTGACCCAACAAGTTCAATCTTTATATCACCTTTTTTGTGGGTGAACTTTATAGCGTTGTTTAACAGGTTTATTATCACTTCTCTTATTTTGTCTTTATCGCCCCATATCATTCCTATATCTTTATGAATCTCTTTTGTTATGGTGACGTTATTTTTAATAGCCTCGATTTTGTGGAAACTTACTATGCTCTCTACCATCGCAGCCATATCGATTTCTTCTTTTTTAAGCTCCATCGTCCCAGCTTCTATCTTGGAGACATCTAATATATCAGTAACCGTCCTTAAAAGATGATCTATCGCCTCTACCGCCGACGTCAGAATTTTTTTCTGTTCAAGATTTATCTTCCCTGCGACCCCTTCGAGGATGATATCCATAGACTCTTTAACTACGGCAAGAGGCTTTCTAAGCTCGTGAGAAACGTTTGTAACGAACTGTGACTTCAGCTGGTCAACTTTTTCTAGTTCTTTATTCTTCGCATCAAGCTCGTTGTAAAGAACCTTTATACATTCATTAGTCTTCTTAGCGCCCCATATCTGGCTTTCCAGCTCTTCGCTTACTTTTGCAAGATCCTGTTCATTTTTTTTGCCATTGCTTATATCTTTATGTGTAGCTACTACAATATCATTGTCATCATCATCTTTTAAAAGGGAAAAACCAACGAGTTCTATTAGTGTTGTCCCGTCTTTACCTCTAAGGCGATACTCCTGGCTATCGACCTCTTCACCAGAAGACAATCTTTGCATCGCTTCACGATATTTTGGAACATCTTCTTCTATAAGGAATGTATCTTCCATCGTATTGCCGACGACTTCTTCCTTGCTATATCCGTGTTTTTTTAATGCCCTTTTATTGACAAAGACTATCTTCCCTTCCATGTCAAAGACAGTAACGCATACCGGCATATTTTCTATGATATCTTCGATATTTTTCATATTATTCCTTCTTACTGTTGTTACGTGCTAATCTTGCTTTAGTGGCGTAACATCAGTTATTATTTTCGTCACCTAGCACTTTGTTGATAACCTCTAAGATGTAGGAAAACTCATATGTCTTCACACAATAATCATCGGCGCCCATTTCTTTTGCTTTTGCTGCATCTACAGCGTCTACGAAGCCCGTATAGATAATAACTTTCACTGGCATATTTTCTACTTTTTTAATCTGCCTACACACCTCGAAGCCATCAATTCCTGGGAGCATTGTGTCCACAAGAGCTAAATCAACCTTTTCTTTGCGAAGCTTCTCCAAAGCATTCTCTCCGCTGTCGGCTTCTATTGTTTCATATCCTTCTTTTCCTAGTTTAAAAGCTAATAACTTACGTATCTCTTCGTTATCATCCAAAATTAAAATTTTTCTACCCATATAATCTTCCTCTTTATTTATCACTGACATTACACACTTATCTCACTTTATTGGCGCGTAATATCAGTTATCCTTTTCCATGCCCTTAATTTTATCTTCTAGCTCTTTCATTTCCTGTTTCAATTCTCTCATCCTAACTTCTCTTCCTACTGCCATCTTATTAAACTTCTCAAAGGCTTCAGATTTTTTTTCTGCCAGCTCTTTTGCCTCTACAGCTTCTTTTTCTGCTGCTGCCGTCTTTTCTGCGGCTTCTTTTATGTCTTTGTTGGCGTAGTACATTTTCTCGTTTATTTCTGTTAGTTCTTTATTAGAGGAATTCAGCTCTTCTGTGCGCTGTGTGACTTTTTCTTCAAGCTCTTTGCTGTGTCCTAATATTTCATTGTTTGCCTGTTTCAAATTCACAGACATTGTGTTAAAGGAGTCTGCCAGCTCTCCGATCTCATCCTTTGATTTAATCTCGACTTTCACATCGAGGTTTCCTTTGCTGATTTCTACTGCTGCATCCTTTAGTTTAACTATAGGTTTTAACATTACCCTCAGAAAAAACAGTGATATTAAAATCAATACGACAATTATCGGTATCAAGATAACGACTATTTTGTTTCTCAGATCTACGGCTGGAGCAAAAGCCGTTTTCGTTGGAACATTCACTACTAACGTCCAATCGTTGCCTTCGAAATCCAGATATCCTTGTTCATGTACAAACACATAAATAGTCTCTTCTTTCCCCAACCTAGTATATTTTGCGCTACCGCTTTTTTCTCCTGCCAACGACCTTTCCACGCTTTGTAGCTCATCAGCCAAATTATCTTTTAACACCCCTTTTCTATTATAGTTCGAATACAATAGCATGCCGTCTTTATCGACGAGATCGACTTCCACTTTTCCCTCTCCGCCGCGGGTTCTCTCGATTTCTTTTGTTATTTCGTAAATTCTTATAACAGGAACTCTTGCCACAATGACGCCAAAATTTTCTCCTTTTACATCTTTAACATGAGAGGCGAAATAAAGTATTGGAGTATGTAATTCTTCTGCAATCCTTACATCGCTAGCGGCACTTATCTTTCCTTCGTAAATATCTTTCCAATATTTAGTTAACTTATGTTTTTTCCCTAAGTGCATCCCTGCTGTATCAGCAATACGTATTCTTTCTAGGTTGAAAAAAGACAGTGAAGCATATGTTTTGTGTATATTTCTAAACTCTATCAATCTCTCTGTGATTTTTTCAGGTTCTGAATTCCTTGTTTTAATATCAGAACATCCAGGGATAACTTGTATATCAGAATATCTTTCATACAGAAACATATCGATTTTGTTCATGGTGTTATGAACATCTACTTCGAGTCGGGAGATCACCTCTTTCTCTAATGTCTTAACGTTTGAGTTATAGACGAAAAGCGTTATAATGCTACCGAATACCACCATTGACACTACTAATAAAAGCGTTACTTTCGTTGAAAATCTCATCTTTACTTCTCTTTTTTTATGGACTTAACAAATTTCGGCTCCAGGATTTCGTCAAAATCAGGATAGGAAGATAACTGCCCTCTTTCAAAATAGAATTTCGTTATAATCTTTCCTGAACCATATAGTGAATCTATCTCATCTGTCTTTGTAAAAGCCTTAATATTATCATCAATATCTAGCATTTTTATGCCATCAATGCCTTCTTCCATTTCTTCTTTGCTCATCCCCATATAATCAGTCATTATCTGCACGTCTTCGTAATGACTATTTTCAAGGTATTCCAATGTTTCTAATAGTGCTTTCACTATGGCACGGATATCATCAGGTCTTTCATTGATGATTTCTGTGCTAAACGACAAGACATCTGTTATAATTCCTGGGACATCTCCTGCGATACCTAATATTTTATAGCCTTTTTTCAATGCCGCCGATTTCGTTGGCTCCCATGTATGCCCTGCGTATATTATCCCATCTTCTAAAGCTTCTAAAACTTTATGTGCTGGGATGTCTTCAAACTGCACTTCGCTTTCTTCTATCCCTGCTTTTTTTAAAGAAGCCAAAACAAACAAATGTGAGAAGCTATTAACTCCTTCTATGCCGATTTTTTTTCCTTTCAAGTCTGCCAAAGAATTAAGTTCAGGGTTTCCAATGATAACATCTCCTGTATCAGAATAATCTAACGCACAAACGACCTTCGTTTCAATGCCTTCCAAGTTATACAATATTGTATCGCTATAAACGCCGAAAATTCCATCGGTTTCGCCATTAATATAATTTTCTTGTGATTCCGAATATTCTTTAATAAATATCAACTCAACATCGACATTATTTTTTTCGAAGAACCCTTTTTCTTTTGCGATAACAGCGTGTGCATCTCCTGCCCATTCACTTATTGCTATCTTTATAGGTTTTTTCTCTACTGCGTCCTTTGATAAGCATCCTGAAATGACGAGAACGCATAATAAAGTTGCTACTCCTAATATTTTCCTCATAACGGCCTTCCTTATAAAAAAATGTCTATTATTGTTTTTATATACTCTTGTAAAAAAATCGGCAATAAGAATAACTTATTAATAACATAACAACCCATTATAGAGAGTCTCGATGCCCACAAAAAAAACAATAGTATTAGCTGACGATGAGCAGGGAGTTTTAGACGTAGTACAATTCCGTCTTACGAAAAAGGGATATAATGTCATCGTTGCTCACGATGGTGAAGAGGCGCTCGCTAGCGTTAAGAAGAGCTCTCCTGACCTTGTCATCCTCGACGTCAACATGCCACCGCCCAATGGTTTACAGGTATGTCGCCAGCTTAAAGACGACGCCAAGTACAAAAACATCCCTGTAGTATTATTGACGGCGGGAGACACCGACAGCGACAAATTCTGGGGTGCAGAGTCCGGCGCTGATGCTTATCTTACTAAGCCTTACAACGCCGAAGAGCTTTTGGCGCTCATCAAGAAGCTTACGACGTAACTGACCTTGCGCGCTACTGGATTTTTGCTAGAGATACATATATAACAGATAATTATAGCGTAAGGCGTATAGAATAGCAGAATTTCGGAATAGGATTTTCTACCACGGAGGCACGGAGGACACGGAGAAAAAAAGTTTAAAGAAAAAAATGGCTAGGGGTTTCACCCCTAGAACCCCAATGATTTTCTTATGTCTTTCGGGGGTTTGGTGGAGAATCCCCCAACCAGTTCTATTTCTCCGTGTTCTCCGTGCCTCCGTGGTAGAAATTGAGGCTCAGTATTCAGAGCTTTATTAAATAGTGAACTATAAATAATGACTGGGGTTACCGCGTAACATCAGGACGTAATTCAAAACAGGAGCTTTCATGTCTAAAAAAAAGACGATAATATTAGCCGACGATGAACAAGACCTGTTGGACATGGGCAAACTGCGCCTAACGAAAGAAGGCTACGATGTCATCGTCGCTCACGACGGTGAAGAGGCTTTTGAAAACATTAAGAAATCCACTCCCGACCTTATCATCCTAGACATCAACATGCCACCGCCTAATGGCTTTCATTTATGCCGTATGCTTAAGGACGACGCCAAGTACAAAAGAATTCCGATAATATTATTGACCTCGCGCGCTGCCGAAAGCGACGAGTTCTGGGGGATAGAGTCCGGTGCCGACGCTTATCTTACTAAGCCTTACAAAGCCGAAGATCTTATAGCTCTCGTTAAAAAGCTTTCCGAGTAATATCTATTATAGCGTATAGGAATAGCGTATAGCGTATAGCGTATAGAAAAACCTATCGGAAATGAATAGGACTTTCTACCACAGAGGCACGGAGGACACAGAGAAAGAAAACAATCTGGCTGGGTGATACTCCCCCAGACCCCCAAACCCCAAAAAGAAAATTCTCGG
>Ga0209361_1000147_pt1 | contig 76185 bp, 58 predicted proteins | sample SaaInlV_200m_DNA_3_FD_184657 | JGI IMG/M metagenome (GOLD analysis project Ga0209361, IMG submission 184657) | Marine microbial communities from expanding oxygen minimum zones in the Saanich Inlet - SI037_S4LV_200m_DNA (SPAdes) (version 2) | ecosystem: Environmental > Aquatic > Marine >... | reverse complement strand
TACATTGGATGTAGACGGAGCAACAACAACAGATGGAATTACGGATTCAGAAACAATCGCTGCACAGGCAGCTACTGTTGCACTTACATTGGATGTAGACGGAGCAACAACAACAGATGGAATTACGAATGATGGTAATATTATAACAACGGGAGACTTTTTCGTTGGTTCGGTCGGATTGGGAGACTCGGATGCTACAGATGGAGCATCATTGGTTGGGTACGATCCAGATGGATCGACGATTCCTTTGGTAGCAAATACTGTTGCGGATGCATTAGATGCATTGGCAGCATTGGTAAGTAATAACGCACTGTTATCTGGATTGGATGATACTACGGTGCAGGAGGCAGCTAGTGTTGCCGATAATAGTACGCTTGCTTTTAATGGAACATCGAATCTGTGGTACGACAATTCGAATTTTACCGTAACGGCGGCAGGTGCTGGTGATTTTGCCTCAAATCTTGCAGTCGGAGGCACACTTGATGCAACAGGAGCAACGACATTAAGTTCAACACTTGATGTAACAGGAGCTACAAACTTGAATGCAACGACTGCGAGTACTACGTACACCACGGGAGCATTAATTGTTGACGGAGGAGTTGGGATCGCAAAGGATCTTTTCGTGAATTCAGATATAGATGTTCTTGATACATTAACAGCTGGTGATATCGTGATTGATGAGGCGGCTGGTACTTTGGCATTTACGGGTGCTACAAGTGGAACGATCAGCGGTGGGGGTGCGATAGTGATTCAGACCGATGGAGGAAGTATTGCAAATAATCCTGCAGCAGACTTTAATGTTACTACAACTGATGGAGGTGTTAATCTTGCTGCTGGTGGAGATCACGACATTCTTTTGGATGCAGCGGGAAATTATGTACAGTTGTCTGCAGATGGGGAAGGAACAGATTTGGATACTTTTGGAAACAAGATTTTGAATTCTTCAGAAGGTGGAGATATTTTCTTTTGGCCAGAAGAGACAGGGTCGACTTCTGTTGTAAGAATTTATTATGAAGATGGAGTGGCCGGGTATTCTGCTGCAAATTATGCTACTGCCGTGACAGAGAATGCGGATGGAAATGCAATTCCAAATAAAGAATATGTTGATAATGTGGTTGGAGCCATGGCATTTAGTGATTTGACGGATGGAGACGACACAGGACGAGCGTCTGGAAATCTTCTTTTCTGGAATGGCTCATCTGATTGGGTTGATACCACGCTGGTTATGACAGAGGGAACAAATACATTCAATTTTGCAAACGGAACATCAAGTTTGGATGTAGCAGCTGGGGTTGCTGTAAATATTGACAACACATTGACCGTACAGGGAGATACTTCGATTACTGCAGCTACTACGATCTCAGGAGCTACTTCAATTGCTTCAGCTTTTGATGTAGCGGCAAGTTCGGCTGTTGATATTAATGGTCCATTGACAGTTGAATCCGGTGCAACATCTATTATTAATCAGGATGTGACAACCGATGCAGATGTTGAATTTGATATAGTTAGGTCGGAGACGCTTGACTTGGAGACGCTTGCATCGACTGATATCGAAGCAGGTGATTGTACTGTAGCTACTGCAGGACAAATTAAATATGCAGTGATTGGAACTCATGATGGAGGATTTTACGGATGTACGGTATACAATAATAGTGGCTCAGCAGCGTATGCGTGGGTTCACTTGGATATCTTTTCCGAATAATTTAATTAAAAAATTGATCTGAAAATATAAATTGATATTGAACAAGGATTCGAAAATCCTCTCGCCCGGGAACGAGAGGATTTTTGTTTTTTTAAACAACCCCCTCGCCCCCTTGTCAGGGGGAATGCGGGGAGATTTTTTTTCGAGTCTGGGTTTTGAAAATGGTAAAAATTTTTACTCTCGAGCCCGGACTTGGCGAAGTGTGCAGCGGACAAAGTCCGGTCTCTTAATGATACGGGGTGGGATTTGTTGGTTTTATTTATTGCTTGATTTCTGTATTTTGAAAAAAAGGTTTGGTGAAAAAAGCGCATAGATACGGGGCCCCTGAGGCGCTTGGGTAATATCTTTATGCGAGTGTATTTTGAACACAAACAACTATTTTGTTCAATGGATTTTTTGCTCTCAAGAAAAACGGTTTTTTTGGCGTCTTTTTAATAAAAAATTTACCAGAAAAATGGTCTGTTTTTTGGGGTCGATAAATTATTTATTTTTCAAAATATTGGCTATGTGTCGACGGGGGCTTGATTCCTTTTTGTGTTCAGTCGATTGATCAAAAACATAGGACGTGAGTAAAAAATTGATTCATACTCAAGAAGTGTATTCAATGACTTGTTCTCAAAAGCGCGCTTGCAAGCCTAAAAGATGAACATTTAAAATGTTCATGATATTTAACCCCATCATGTATGAAGAGAGCCTTCTCGGTTTCGGGGATTCCTGCGCGAAAGCTTTTGGGATCCATTGCGCTCGCAGCGATGCTCATGGCCCCTCTCGGGCTGGCATCGGCAACGACATTTGATGTCGTAGGTACAGACCAAACCACTGGAACCTCCAGTGACAATGGAACGTACGGATTGAAAGTTATTGGAAATCCTCTGGCAATCGATGATTGGAATGAGATTATCAATATCATTGATCCATTGATGTATAACGATGCATCAAATTTATTGACGATTGGGATAGGTGGGACGACTCCCGTTGCCGTCGATGTGACGGTGACCGGTGACTTGACCGTGACAGATGGAAAAACAGTTACAATCGATGGTCAGGGAATCACAGATGTATTGACCGCGACAGAGTATGGATCATCCGGATGGATTCCGGATAATGATGCAACGATCGCAACGACAGCAGCGATCAAAGATATGCTAGCAGCGGAAGTGGGACAAGGACTCCCAACGACTTCAACAGATAATTATACTCTTCGGTGGGATACATCTGAGTGGGTGGATAATGGATTTTTACAAAATACAGGATCCATGGTCACTGTCGGAAGTTCGGCCGCAGATCAATTGGAAATCAGTGGGCATACGATTGAAAGTACTGCCACCGCTTCGGCACTTACTCTAATAGGTGCAAATGGGCTCTCTTTGCAGTCAACAGAGAATGATGTTTTATTGTACTCCTATGCTGGATCGACTCGTATGTGGGCAGCTCCGACAGGATCTGTAGAAATGAGTATAGACTCTGGGACTGACGATTTCATAAGAATAGCATCCGCTGGAATTACCCTTCTGACTCAGGGAGCATTAAATGCTACTGGGGAGACATTGACCCGTATCCGGACAACTGGACTAAATGCGCCGGTAGAACTTTTAACCGCAGATGGACAGATTGACTTGACGGCAGGGGGGGCAACGAATGGAGATATCGATATCAATGCCGCTGACGCTGTTACGATAGATGCAGGAGGAGGTATGGTTCTTACTGCCGGAAGTGATATTACCTTTTTTCCGTTCTATGATGGGACCAATGGTGGTGATGTTTTGACGATCCAAACGGCAAATTATCCAGCGGCAGATTACGCTGCAAATTTGTCAGTAGATAATGACATCCCCAATAAATTGTATGTGGATAATGTAGCTGGTGCACAGGATTTGCAAGCGGTGACAACTCTTGGAAATGACACCACAACTACAATTATTTCTACACATGCAACGGATGCATTCCAGGGAGACTTTATCCAATCTTATTCAAACAACACCGCGTTGACTTTGGCAGGAAAAGGAACGGCAGGTGTTACTGTGAATGATCCATTGACGGCTCAGAGTGTTACTTCAGAATCATGGTTAAAAACACCAGGAGAGCCTCTTGCAACTTCAGAAAAACCAAGTGGAACGGGCTACGATTGCGCAACTGGACATGAAGGAAAAATTACCTATTGGAAATCAACAACGGCTGAATTTGGTGAATTCTTCGGTTGTGCTCAGACAGGAGATGCAAATGTAGGGGGAGGTTCAGATGCATACACTTGGGTACGTCTCTCAATTTATACAGAATAATATTGATCTGAAAACTTAGATTACGGTTACGGGATTAAAAAATAAAAAACCCTCGGAGTGCTTCCCGAGGGTTTTTTGTTTTTAGAGATGTCGTCGAGCCCGGGATTGGCGGAGTGAGTAGTGAATAAATCCCGGGCTCAAAAATTTACAAAGTTATTTTCCCCACCAGTTCGGTGGGTCGGCGTGAAACCGTTCGAGTTCGGATTTTTGTTCGGCAGTGATTTTTCTGCTTTCTTCGAGCGTGTCCGCGATTTCATCAAAATATGTCAGCGGCCAAAGTTTTAAATTTGCGGCTGCTGCGGTTCGTGGTGCGGCGGGCGTGTCCCAGCTAAAAATTGCTAAAATATTTTCCACGTTTGCGTCGAGTTCTTTTCTCAGTGCCTCGGCCGATCGGACCGATGATCCGGCGGTGGAGAGCGCGTCTTCGACGACGAGCACATTTTTCCCGCGATCGCCGCGCCCCTCGACTTGTTTTCCCGCGCCGTGTTTTTTCGGTTCTGGGCGGACGTACAACATTGGTTTATCCAGCGCTTGTGCGACAAAAGCTGCCCACGGAATTCCGGCAGTGGCCGTTCCGGAGATGATATCGACGGCGAAATTTTCGGTTTCAATTTTTTCTAAAAAAGCTGCCACGATCGCGTCGCGTGCTTCGGGAATTGAAATAATCTCGCGGCAGTCGCAGTAAATCGGTGAGTGGATTCCGCTGACCCAGACAAACGGGGTTTCAAAATTGGTTTTGACGATGTCGTGGCGGACGAGAATTTCTGCAATATATTTCATCATTTCGCAGTGTATCAGGGAAAATTAAAAATGAAGAATTTAAAATATATTTGAGCCCGGACTTGGCGAAATGAGCAGCGGATCAAGTCCGGGCTCTGTGTTTCTCAATCACTCACCGGTAAAAGTGACCCGTCGCTCTGTCCCCAGTACAAACGTTTTTCATCGGTGTCGTAGTACAGGAGTCCTGCGGTGGCGGCGTTTGTTTCGTGGACGGTTGCGATTTCTGCAGAAGTTTTGTGCGCGTCGGGGCGACTGACGGTTTCGAGTGATCCGTCGCTGGCGCCGCGCCAGATTTTTTTCGTCACCCAGTTCCAAAAAAGTTTTCCTTCGGGCGCGGTTTTTGCGGAGTCCAAATTGTTGAGCGTTTCGGTGTCCACGATCGGCGCGAGTTCGTCCGCGAGTTCGGAGATTTCGCTCTGCGTTAGCACGCGATTGTAAATTTTAACATCGGAGATGGAACCCTCGACGTGTCCAATTGAGAAAGGAGTGCTTCCAACGAATAAATTTTGGTTGTCGATTGTTTTTCCCACGTCCGCGGAAATGTCAGTTTGTGCTGCGTACGTGCCGTCGAGGTACACTTTCAAATATCCGTCGCGGTCGACCGTGGCGGCGTAGTGGTGCCACTGATTATCGTGTCCAGCAGAAAGACTAAAATTTGCAGCGTTTCGGGTGCCATCGTCCGGATAAACTTCAAAACTTATTTGAGCAGGTGTTGTTGAATTTCTTGTCAAAAACCCAAATCCATTATTTCCGCCACCGGCGCCGTTTGAAAGCAGGTACGTGTATTTTGCGATATTTGCTTCTCGTGCCCACAGCGCCACAGAAAAATCGTCCGTCCCGACGATGCTCGAATTTTGAATTTCCAAATAATCGTCAACTCCGTCGAATTCCATCGCGCCGCGCGGTTCGCCGCTGCGTCCGGTGCTGAATGTGGCGCCGTAATTTTTCGCGGGATGGCGGCTTTGTTGTGCCACGCCGGTGGTGATCGGTGCGCTGTCAAATTCGTACAAAAAAGATCCGCCGTCGTGCACTTCTTCAAAAACGATGTCGTCAAATTCAGTGGTGAAATTTTCGTCCTGCGAATAATTTAGCAGCAAAATGATCCGCACGTACCGCGTGCCTGGGCGAAATGTTCGAGCGTCGCCGAGTGAACTGCGAGTTCCCCAGTCGGGCGCGCCGGTCATCGTGCCCGAGTACGTCGTCCAGCTGGTTGGTATTAATTTGCTCGACGCGGCGGAGTACAGGTACGATCCGGCGCCGGAAAGAAGATTTTTTACAATCGAAACTCCAGGAACAAAATTATTTGAAATGCTTGTGGGAATTGCCACAGACAGATTGATCGTGGTGCCGGAAACGGACAAATATGCACCGCGATGTGTTGCCCCGTACGCTGAACTGTACATGTACGAGTTGGGGAGTTTTGTGGTGTCGCCGTCATACCAAAATCCCATGATTCGCAGCGTTCTTCCTGCGGATTCTGCCGCCCAGTCGGTGAGTGATTCGGCGGTGGTGATCGTCGTGTCGTTCCAGTCCAAAATCGTGCCGTCGTTGGCGCCATTTCTTCGGTACGCACCAGAACTGGTAATTCGTTGTTTTTTTTCACCGTATGTTTCTACTCCAAAATATAATTTTGAACTAGTTTCTCCGGCGCTGCGAAATCGTCCCGAAAGTCTGTACGTTTTACTCGGATCGACGCGGATGTACTGTGACGAAAAAGGTGCCAGGTACCCAGTCTTTGTCCAAACCGTTTCCCCATCTTCGTCGGTGGTCGTGCTGATTGTGGAAGCCCAGAGATTTCCAGAAAAACTTGTTCCTGCGTCGAGCACCACTTTCATCGGTGGATTCGGTTTCAAATCCCAGTTTCCGATGAGTCCGCGCGTCGTGACGGCGGCAGCGGTGTGCGTGACCAGCACTGAAACGAAAAATAATCTAATTCCGGTGCGAAAAATCTTTTTCATGTTTCTTGTGCGGGCGTGTTTTTTTTGGCTGCGGCAGGTATTTTTTTCGGATCAAAAATCGCTCCGGCGTCTGGATTTTCAACTTGTTGTTGCAGCGGCCCGACGTTTGCGTGAATTTCGTTTTCGTCAATTTTCGTCGGAATCGGCGTGTCGCCGAGCAAATTGTCGTTGACGGTGGGATCGGATTTCGCAGCTTTGTCGATTGTGCTGAGATTGTCGATTCCCATTCGCATTTCAATTTCTTCGTCCACAAATTCTTTTTTTCGGCCGTACTTCATTCGCGAATATTTTTTCAAAATTTCCAAAACTTTTTTACTTTTCAAGTTCGGATCGTACAAAGTGCTCATCGAAAAAACGCGACTGGTGGTGTTGTCGATGTTGAGTTTGATGTACGTTTTGTAGTTTGCGATGCTCAAAATATCCTGTGCCGACAGCGCGGGCGCGTACTCTTTTTCCAAATATTCTGCGTCCTCCGCGCCGACTTTGAAACTCATCATTGAGCCGACATTTCCAAAAACGGCATCGCGGATTTTGCTGTCTTTTTGTCCGACGGCGACGCCGCCAGCTGATTCCGAAAGTTGCGCAATGTACTGATGCGCCATGATTAAATTTAATCGATATTTTCGCGCTTCCGAAAGAATTCCGGCAAACGTGTCCGTGGCAAAATTTTGAAATTCGTCGACGTACAAATAAAAATCTTTTCGGTCTTCTTTTGCAGTGTCGGCGCGTCCCATCGCCGCCATGTTTATTTTGCTCACGACGATCAGTCCGAGCAACTGTGCGTTGATTCCGCCAATTTTTCCTTTTGAAAGATTGATCAAAAGAACTTTCTGGTTGTCCATGCATTCTCGGACATCGAACGCAGATTTCGTTTGTCCGATGACATTTCTCATCGTTGTGTTCGTCACAAATGGCCCAAATTTCGACGTAAAATACGGGATCATTTCTTGTTTTTCTCGTTCGCCCGTTTTTGCCATTTCGTTTTCCCAAAAACTTCGCACCACCGGATTTACAACTTTTGCAACTTTGTACCGCTGAAAGTCGTCATCGATAAAAAGTCTCGGAACATCGATCAGCGTTGCGCCTTCTTCTTTGTCAGCCATCAGCGTCAGACATCCATTTCGAAAATAATGCTGAATTCTCGGTCCAAAAATTTCGTTCCCAAAAAGTTTGATCATGATTTCCATCGCGTCGAGCGACGCGCGATCTTGTTCTTCGACATTTTTTGTTTCCAAAATATTCAATCCCATCGGTCGTGCTTTGTCCGCGGGATCAAAAATAATCGTGTCTTTTGCTCGATGTTTTGGTACACAACTGGCAACGTCGTCGATCAAATCTCCGTGCGGATCGACCACACAGACACCTTCGCCGGAAGCGATGTCCTGGATCGCCTGATTCCAGAGCAGCACCGATTTTCCCGAACCAGATTTCCCGATCACGTACTGGTGGCGTGTGCGGTCATTTCTCATAAACCGCACCGGTTTCACCACGCCGCGGTACACCGATTCGCCGAGCAAAACGCCTTCGTCTGGCAAATTTATCGGCGGCGGCAAAACTTTGTACGGGAGCCATTTTATCGTGGGAATTCTGTTGTAGCGTGCGTCGGGAAAATGAAACAGCGTCGCCATTTCTTCGGAACAAAAAAGTGATTTTTTCTCCAAAAAATTTCGGAGTCGAAAATTAAAATTGTGCAGAATAATTTTTCGATTGATTGAGTTGATCGGAAAAATTCGTTTGTACTCAAATCGGTTGGTTCCTTTTCCTTTGAAAAGATTGAATGCTACAAACATTCCGTTCAAAATTTGGCTCACGCGTTCTTCTCGCGGAGAACTTGCGAGGACGCGGATGACGGTTTCAAATCCAGACTGGAGTGATTTTTCTCCCATCATTTTTGCGATTTCTTCTTCCGATTGCAGCATTCGGACGTAGCTGTCGCCGCCCTTGCTTCCGGGCGCGTTGCTGATGCTGTCGACGGCGGGATCGTACCCGCGGACGAGAATTTTTATCGGTAAAAAAATGAGGCGCAAAAGTGGTCCGAGAATCGGAATTTTGAATCCCAAAAACCCGCTCGATTCTTTATTTTTAAATTTCAGTTTTGCCTGGGCTTTTGCTTTTTTTTGCCATTTTTTTCCGCGCGGATGAGTGACAATTTGGATGACCGCTTTTTCGTCCGATTGGAGTTCGGCAAAACTGTTCGCCATTCCGTTGAGCGAATCGTCTTCAATTTTTTTGTACGTTTGGATCGGAAACCAAAACGGTTTGGCCGTGTACAATCCGTACCCGTTGACAACTTCTTTTTTTGGATCAAAAGAAAAACGTTTGTCGGGTTCCAGCGGTTCAATTTCCGCAGATTCATAAAAAGTTGTGATTTGTTTGTTGATAATTTCGGCGTAATATTTATCACAGATAATTACAAAATCCATCTGGCGATCGCGGAATTGCAATTCAAGCGAAATGTACGGATCGCCCCACGGGACGCGGCGCATCCAGACATTGTGCCAGTTGAGATCGCGAGTTTCGTGGATCGCGCGATAAAATTGTTCCGCTTTTGCGACGGCCTCGTGAAAATCTTTTTCGGTTCGTTTTTCGTTGTCGAGTTTCGAATCGTTTCTCGGCAGTGTCACGCGCATGTGCACGTGTTTTTTTGAAGAACGTTTTTGGTGCCACAACCGAAGAAAATACACGCTTTTTCGCATAATTCCCCAAAAAAGAATCAATCCGATTCCCCAGAACAGAGTTGCCCAGCTCCAGAGACCGTAGAGATTGTGCCAATCCCACGCGGTTGCGACGACCGGAATTTCCATGATTTTTTCGTTTTATTTTTAATTTTCTGCCGGTTGTCCCCAGTCGCTGCCGAGGAATTGTTCGAGCGCGGGGGGAGTGTTTTCCAGCATTCGCCAGTCAAAATTTATGATTACATTTGGCTCGAGTTTGATCTGTCCGTTGTCATCGGGAACGCCGATGTAGTGCCGATCGCGGAGCAAATTTCTCGCGTTGCCCATCATCGATCCAGAAATTTTCAACTGTTTTTGCGAAATCGCGCTCGAGAAAATTTTCCCATTTTCAGTGATAAAAATTCCCTCGATATTTTCCACGTCTGGATGAATCCAAATATTTCCGTTTCGCACGATGAATGCCGCAATTTCTTTTTCCAATTTCAAATCAGAGTTGATGATCAGATCGCCATTTTCGATTACGAATGTTTTTGGATTTTCAAACTTTTCTATTTTCGAAGAATTGTCGATCGTGAGATTTCCCTTTTTCAAAAAATACACGCCGGAATCGTCGGCGACTGCCTTGAAATTTGAACCGAAAAATTTTTCTGTTCCGGTTTTGAAATTTTTAAACGTGTCAAAAAATGCATCGGAGAACTGAGTTTCCGCGTTTCCAATTATTTCTTGATCATCCGAAATCTCCCGCTGTCCGGTGATTCCGTTCAGATTTTTTGCGCCGATTCCGCCGCCGCCAGTCACTTTTACAAACGGCCGAACAATTTCCACCGACGCGCTCGCGCCGAGCGACGATTTGAGATCTGCGGTCGTGATTCCCGCGCACCCGGCGGTGTTGAACTGCACGGTGATTTCCTGCGGTTGCGGAGATTCTTCGCCCTCGGCAACTGGTTTTGATTTTTCGGTGGCGACAAATTCAACCACCGCGAACGCAACATTTTCGACCTGCGTGGTGTCGGCGGCGATCGTGAGTCCCGTGTTCATTTCGTACGTCAGTGAAAAATTTTCACCAGTGGACGGAATTTTTCCAATGTCATTTTTTTGAAAATAATTTTCTCCGGAAGACAGATTGTCAAAATGCGCTGTCCAGTTGTTGCTTTGAGAATTTAAAACGCGGTTCCAGAGCCAGCCGGAATTTCCTGGAATTGAAAAATCGTACACTTTCAAATCTGTGACGATTATTTCCCAGTCGTTCAGCGGTTTCAAAAATACGTCGATGACGTACGTTGCATTTTCGTCGACGGCGACTTTTTTGTTCGCGGCGACTTTTTGGATCGAAACTTTGAGATAATCGCAGTTTTGGGATTTGCAGTTTTTTGCCAGACTGGGTGGTGCGAGAATTTCTTCTTCGATTCCGCACTCGGCGTCCCACAGAGATTGCCACGTTTGATTCCCGGTCGGTGCCAAACTTGCTCCGCCGTTTGGGGTGCAGAGCGGAAAATGTCCGACGGATCGCGCCCAACTTTCCAAACATTCGGCTTCGGTGTTTCCAGATTTTTTGCAATTTTTGTACTCGACGTACTCGGGATCGTCGAGATCCCAGTCGGGGTACGCTTGCGTGCACGTAAAATTGGATTCGCCTTTTTTATCGCAAAATCCGATCGTCGGCAGCACCGGCGCGCTTCCATTTCCGCTGTTATTACCATTATTTATAATTATAATCTGACATCCTGGGTACGAACAATTGTCATTGTTGCTGGTATTTCCGTCGTCGCACTGTTCGCCGGTTTCCAAAATTCCATTTCCGCAGACCGGATTTGATACGTTTAAAACAGAAAAACAAATTATTGGCGTCACGATTAAATTTCCGTTGCCGTCGATGGCTTTTGCGAGATTGCACAGATTTCCAGATGCGCCGGATTCAACTTTTACAAAAATTTCAAATGACTGCGAAGTTCCCAGTGTGGCGTCGATGTTCCACGAAATTGTGTGCGAAATTTGATCGTAATTTGATGTGGCGTTTCCCGAAAAACTCACGAATTCCAAGTTTTGATCCAGCTCGTCGGTGGCGATCGTGTCGGTTGAAATATTTTCAAAATCGAGCTGGTACGAAAAAATTTCTCCCGGTGTCAAAACGTATCCGACGGGAAGCGGCGCTCCATTTTGATCGAACGCAGTTTTGGTCGCGGTCGTTGCGATTCCGCCGGTGATTGTGACGCAGTCTGTGGATTCGAAAATTTGCGGAATCAGATCTTGCGTCGCGAGTCCCGTGTTGCAGATTTCGTCTCCCGGTTGCGCGGTCGTATTTATTTCCACGAGAATTTCGTGTAAAAAAGATTCGCCCGGGAGCAGCGGATCCGGGAATGCAACAAAAATATCTTGTCCGTTCACCGTCAAAATTCCGCCGCCATTATTTATTCCGCTTGGATTGTCGAGCAAAAATGTAAATCGCGGATCGAGCGTGTCTTCGATTTTCACATCCGGCAGCGCGACGGCGCCTGTGTTTGCGACGACAAATGTGAAAATCACAACATTTCCCACCTGCGATTGCGCGTGATCGATTTCTTTCGAAAATTCCATCGCGGGCGTGCTGCTGCCGCCGACGTTGAAACACAGAACGTTGCTGGTTTGTAGTGTTGGTGCGGAAGTTTGAAAATTTTTAAAAACGGCGGTCATCAAAAGGTTTCCAAATTGTTTCAAAATTTTACTTTGGAGATTTTTTCTCGGAGTTGGTGCGACCTTTTTTTGTTCTGTTTTTTGTTTTTTCAAAAACTTCATCGCGCCGTTGCTCGCCTGATTGCAAATCTGCGTGCCCGCGATCGTGTTGACATCGACGCGCACCCAAAATTGTCGCGTCACAGAAGTTCCCACATTTATCGCCGGAAAATCAATCGTGACGACGCCGGCATTTTCGCTCACGCCCGGATCACCAACGAGGTACACCAGATTTCCGTCCAAAATATCGATGATTGAAATTCCCGCAGGAATCGGAAGTTGTCCAGTATTTTCGAGGGTGATGTTGAACGCAAATTTTTGTCCTGGAATAACAGTGTCGCCATTTTGCATCGGATTTCCCTGCAGATCTTCCGCAGTTTTGAGAATTAAATATTCGGAAATTAAATTTCCCGTTTCGATTTCAAAACAAATCGGAGCCGCCGTCGCTGAAACGCCGCTGGTTTGATCGGTTGCGACGAGCAGAACGCTCGTGATCGGATTGCAGATTTGTCCGGTGGCACTGGCAGAAAGTTCCACCCAAAACGATTTGGTTTCAGAAGTTCCTGGCAGCAGCGGATTGAAATGAATTTCGACGGTGTGGCTTGCGCTGTCAAAAATTACGCCCGGATCACCGCTGATAAATGAGAAATCTCCGTCGAGCTGGTCGATCGCGATTACGTCAGAGAGCGTTGTTTGCCCGGAGTTGGTTGTTGTCACAAAAAATTCGTACGATTCGCCGGGAAACATTTTTTCAATTCCGGGAGTGAGTTGTTGTCCTTTTGAATCAAAAACAGTTTTTTTCACTGCCAGTTCTGCGGGCGGTGTGTTTTCAATCGGAAAACAAATTGGAGTTGTGGTCGCAATGATTCCAGTGGGAATGTCCGTTGCCGTCAAAATTCCGGAATCCGGGTTGCAGATTTGTCCGGTGGCAGAATTTGCGAGCGTCACCGAAAAAGTGCGCGTTTTTGTTTCGCCTGGCGCGAGATTATAAAAATATATCGTGGCGATTCCGTTTGAAAATGAAACGTACTGTCCGCCACCGAACGTAAAATTCGGATCGAGCGAGTCGCTCACTTGCACATTTTGCGCGACGGTGTTTCCCGTGTTTGTCACCGAAACGGTGAATTGGTACGGTTGTCCTGGTGTCATTTGAGAAACTTCCGGCGCCATCAAATCATTGCCGTCGTACGCTGTTTTTGTTACCGATAAAATCGGTGCGGTCGAAATGGGTTCAATCGGAAAACAAATTTCACTTGCAGTGGCAGAAGTTCCGTCGGTGGCGACGACGATGAGAGTTTGTCCCGAAGCGGGATTGCAAATTTGTCCGGTGGCAGAATTTGCGAGCGTCACTGAAAAAGTGCGCGTTGCGGTTTCTCCTGGCGCGAGATCATAAAAATACATCGTGGCAATTCCATTTGAAAATGAAACGTACTGCCCGCTGCCGAACGTAAAATTTGGATCGAGCGGATCGCTGGCAACGACATTTTCCAAAATTGTGTTTCCCGTGTTTGTCACTGAAATGGAGAATTGGTACGGTTGTCCCGGTGTCATTTGAGAAACTCCCGGCGTCATTAAGTTATTGCCGTCGTGCGCGGTTTTTACCACGGTCATTTCGGGTGTTGCGGTCGAAATCACGTCAAAATCAAAGTACGCGAGTTTTATATTTGAAAACGAAGAATACACGCGATTGAGTTCGATCGCGGCGGCGGTTCCGTTTGTTGAAAATTCTGGATCGGTGGGAAAATACGTGCTGGAATTTCCATAAAAATCGTTGAAAGTAATTTTCGTCGCCAAAAAAGAAAGATTGTCGTTTGTCATTCCTGGGAATGCGATCGTGGTGCTGGGGGAGTTTGCGTTCGCCGTGGAAATATTGGCGGTCATTTGATCGGGATCGCTCCAGCTGAGCGCGATATTTGCATTTTTGACAGCGTAATTTTCAAAATTTGAATCCTGGGAAGTTTGTTCGATCGCGTTGTTGTGCAAAAAAATGAGCACGCGCACGTGATCGCCCTCCGCGACATTTGAAATATTTCGATAAAATGGAGAAATTGTCGAACTAAAATGCGGCACCGGTGGCGGTGCGCACGCAGAATTTCCGCAGTTTCGCGCGTTCGCAAAATATTTTTCGCGAATCAAAAGGGGTGAAAATTGTGGGTACGTGGCGGTGACATAATTTTCCACACAGCTTGGCTGGAGACAGTCATTTCCCGAAGTTTGCCCGACGCACTGCGGAACATCTTGGTCTTCGATCACTTCTCCTGTCGTGAAAAAATACTGTGGTTGCGACAGTGTCATCAAATCGAGTTTCGGTGTCGATCCGGATCCCTGCGGCTGATTGCACGAGGGCAAATCCCACGTTGCGGAACCAGAATTTCCGAAAAAAATTCCGAGACAAAAAAGGACGCCGAGAAGAATTTTATTTTTCATTATTTTTTGGAAAATTCAAAAGTTGGTTTGCCGACGACGGCGCGGCGATCACATTTCCCGCGGCATCTTTTGTGATGTCGAGCGAGATATTTTTTGGTGGAAAAATTTCCTGCGTCTGGATTGGTGTTGGTTTCGGAAGTCGCTCAGGTGTTACATATTTCTGCCAGAGCAAAAACAAAAAAACAATTCCGAGAATTGCGATAAAAATCGTTAAAATCCACCGTTTCATTTTTAAAAAAATCAATAAAATATTTTCCTTTATTTTCACGGTTTTTGCGCTTCAGTACAAATTTTTCCTGACTTTTTGCGAGGTCTTGGCAGTCGGCTGGACAACCTGCCAGAAATTCGTAAAATTTCGCCGATGAGCGAAGATTTTTACAAAGTTTTAGGCGTTGAAAAAAAAGCGAGCAAGTCGGACATAAAAAAAGCGTTCCGCTCTGCAGCACAAAAACATCACCCCGACAAAGGTGGCGACGGCGAAAAATTCAAAAAAATTCAGCAGGCGTACAAAACGCTTTCCGACGACGAAAAACGTGCGCAGTACGATCAATTTGGTGCGGCGGGTCCACAATTTTCTGGTGGAAATCCGGGCGGATTTTCTGGATTTGGAAACGGTGGAGCCGCGGGCGTAAAATTTGATTTTGGCGGAATGGAAGATATTTTTTCCAGTTTTTTTGGTGGCGGGGGCGGATTCGGCGAAAACTCGCGAGCGCAAAATTCCGATCGTGGCAACGATTTGGAAGTGGAACTTGAGCTCGATTTTGACGACGCGGTGCGCGGAATTGAAAAAACATTTTCCTCGAAACATTTTATTTCCTGCGAATCGTGCGGCGGTCGCGGCGGCGAAAATCCAAAAACCTGCGATGCGTGCGGCGGGCGCGGACACGTTTTCCAAAAAATGTCGACGCCGTTCGGAACGGTGCAGCAGCGCGTGGCGTGCGCCGAGTGCGGCGGCTCGGGAATTTCTTTCGCCAAAAAATGCAAAACCTGCGGCGGCGAGGGCCGCGTCGAAAAATCGAAAAAAATTTCCGTCAAAATTCCCGCGGGAGTGCAGTCGGGCGAAACCGTTCGCGTGCGCGGCGCGGGCGAGGCGGGACGTCGAAATTCGGAATCGGGCGATTTGTTCGTGCACGTGCGCGTTCGCGAATCTCGAAAATTTGAACGCCGCGGCGTGGATTTGATTTCTGTTCTCAAAATTTCGTTCGCTGACGCGATTCTCGGCGGAAAATTTCCCGTCGAAACTTTTTGGGGAAAAGTTGATCTCAAAATTCCCGAACTCACGCGGGACGGGACGATTCTTCGGATTTCAAAAAAAGGCGTGCGCCGCGGTTCGGCGACGGGCGATCACCTCGTGCGAATTGAGTACGAATTTCCAAAAAAATTGTCGGCGCACGACCGAGAACTTTTGGAAAAACTCACAAATTAATTTTCCAATTCGCGCAGTTCGAGTGTTTTTTCCACCGAATTTGTCACTTCTTTTTTTGTCGAAACAATTTCAAATGGCAGATCGTCCAGATTCCAGTCACCGAGTTCAAGATTCATTTTTTTGTTTTTGAGGAAAACTTAGTTTTTATTTTACATAAAAAACCGAAAGATGTCAAATCTATCGTTTTCCTTTTTTCAAAAAACTAGCAATTCAATCCCTGTGCTCGCAGTGATTCGCGACGTGCACGAGCTTTGGCTTTGTTGTTGCGCACGTGCGGGACAGATTTTCTCCGTCGTTCATTTATTTCGTGGCCGCCGTGTTGTTTGGATCCGCCGCCTTTGTTGGTCATTTTTCAAAATTACCTCGCGCGCAGTTTAATTTTTACGCCCGTTTTGTCAAATTTTCAGCGTGTGAAATTTTTCGCGTCAGTATATTTTTCGAATTTCCAGTCCGTCGAAAAAATAATTCACGATTTCTGACATTGATTTGCCCTGTTCGGCGAGTGTGCGCGCGGAGTTTCCCGAAAGTCCGACGCCGTGACCTTTTGCGACCAATCCTGCGTCGTGCGGCAGTTCGCGCGCGCGGCACCACGGGTACTGCGACGCCCACGGATTGACGCTTTTTCCGTCCGACTGCGTGAAATATGGGCCGATCACCGGCGTTCCATTTTTTGTCAAAACTTTGCCCGAAGTTTGCAGCACCAGATTTTTTTGTTCCGAGTGATAATTTTCCCACATTTTTCCGAGGTACAATTGGCTGGTTTTTGGATCGTCTTCCAAATCGTACAATTCGGTTCCAAATTTTCGCCGATCGGTGGAGTACACGAGCGCGTAACTTCGCGCCAAAACGTGAATCGTGTGCCGTTTTGTTTCTGGCTCGGTGGACGGTTCTTCGCCGAGCCCCCACAAATATTTTTCGATCGAAAGTTCGTTGACGGCGAGCAATTTTTCGTTTTGTTGCGGATAAAAATTTAGCTGATTTCGAAACTGATTGTACGGAATTGTCGCGCTCCCAAATCGCGGATTTCGATAATTTTCAATCGTGAGAGTTCCGGCAGTTTTCATCGAAAATTCGCGCAGCGAATCGAGGTTGATCGGCGGATTAGATTTTTCAACTTTCACTCGCAATTTCACCACGGAACTGTCGGTGTGCGTCGAAATTTTTACCGGCACAAACGCGGGAATTTCCGCAATTTTCCGATCGCCGCTCCACAGTCCGACTGGCTGATTCGACAGAATTTCTGCAAAACCTTGATCAAATCCGGCGAGTTTGATTTTTGTTTTTGGGGCGTTTTCTGCGGCTCGGTTTTGTTCCACCGATTCATCGACGACGACCGTTTTGTTTTTTTTCACGACGACTGACGCATTTTTTCTCACAAAATCAGTTCGGTCGCTGCGCACCAAATTTACGTCGCCCGAAACCTGCACGGGAAAATCAAACGCGAGTTCGGCGAGTTGATTTGAAAAAAGTTTTTCCTCCAAAAATTTCGGCGACATTTTTAAAAAATATTTTCCGTTCGGCGTGGTTTTGACATTTATTTCCGCACGAAATTTCCCGATGCGATCGGGGCGTGTTTTTTCCACGAGATACAATTTTCCCACCGTCATTCCGTCGGGCACGTTCGTGGCGACGAGCGCGGAATCTTTTTCCCAATTTTCGTCGCTCGTGTTGCGCACTTCGGCTTCGATCACGAGACTTTGATTTCGATGGAGCAGCTGCGATTCAAAATTTTTCATCGGCGAAAAAATCGGCGTTTTTTCGGGAACACTGAATTTTTTTTCTCCGGCGTACACATTTGGCGCGGCACGACTTTTACTCAAAAAATCTTTTCCTTTCGGTCCGGTGTCTTCAAATTTTTTCAGCAAATCTGCGTATTTTTTCACCTGCGTGCGGAGATCGGGAAGAAGTTTCAATAAATTTTTTCCGGGACATGCGGTGCCGTGTCCGTACCGCGCAACCTGAGAATGTCCAGAAATGTTGTACGAATTTTTTCCCAAAAACTCCGTGCGTCCGAGCGGATCGATTTCAAATTTTATCGCGAGATCGGCGATCAGCAGCGACAAAACGTGCAGTTGCGCGTCGGTCGGAGTTTCCGTTTGAAAATTTCCCATCAGACAAATTCCGATCGATCCGACGTTGTGGTACGCGACGTGCGCGCCGACAGATTTTGGTCCGCCCGCGCGACCTTCGTAAATATTTCCCTGTTTGTCGATCACGTAATTGTACCCGATGTCGCCCCAGCCGTTGGTCACGGTGTGATAAAAATAAATTGCGCGCATCAATTCTTTTGGACTGCGGCGACGATTTTGCGAACTTTCATTTTCCGCGGTGTGGTGCACGATAAATTTCTCGATTTTTGGATTTTGTCGGATTGGCCAAAAAAGCGATTTCCCGTTTTCGTTTTCCGTCTGCGTGACGACTGGGCGATATTTCGGGGGAACGATTGCGATTTCTGGCTGAAACCAGCGTCTCAAAATTTGGCCTGGTTTTAATTTTTTTTTCAAAACTTCTTCGAGTCGCAGCGATTCGTCCGCGCCCCAGTCCGCGCGACTAAAAAATTTCGGAATTTCTCCACTCAAAAATCGGAGTTCCTCCGGCAAATTTTCGTTCGACAACAAACTCTGGTCGCTGGTTCCGAGCTGCGCGACGAGATTTTCTCCGGGAATTCTCGTGTTGAAAAAATGTGCGACAACTTCTTTTTTCGTTTCCGATTTCAGTTGCAGCGAGCGCACCGGATCGGCGAAAAATACCATTTCCAGCACACTTTTATTTTCCTCCGAAATTTCCCAAAGTTTCCAGTTTCCCGTTTCTGGATCACGAAATTTCAAATCTGGCGCGGGCGATCCGTCGGGCGTAAAAATTGTCACGGCGTTCCATTCGTTTTCCGTTGAAAGTTCAAACGTCGCCGCGGGCAGTTCGAATTTTTCCTCAAAAAATGGAGTCGGAGTGCTGCTTGCCAGCGATGCAATTCCCAAAATTAAATTTTCCAGCATTTTATTTTTTCCTCGAAATTGTAGCACGCACGTGCCGCTGGTCAAAAATTTTGTTCAGAAGTTTTCAATCGCGAGAATTTAAAATTATTTCGAAAATGAAGTTTTCAATTTCTTTTTTGGTTCGATTTTTTTCAAAAAATTGGTGCGCTCAAAATTTTTTCAAAACTTCCAAAATCGCGTCGGCATCAATTTTTCCGCTGCGGTACAGTTCTGCGGGAGTTCCGGAGAGCTCGTATTTTTTTACGCCGAGCGTTTCAAATTTTTCCAGCGCGATTCCGTTTTCCGCTGCCCAAAATGCGACGGCAGCGCCGAGTCCAGAACTTGGATTGTGATCTTCGACGGTAATCACGCGGTGCGTTTTTTCCACGGATTTTTTTAAAACTTCGTCGAATTTTTTCACACTGCTGGTGATCACGATTTCGATTTCGTCAGAATTTTTTGCCGCATCTCGTGCGCGGAGCGCTTCGATCACGCAGGCACCGCTGGCGACGATTGTCACTTTTGATCCCGGGCGCAGCAGATCGCAGCGTCCGTATTTGTACTCGTATTTTTCATCGAAAAAAATCGCACCATTTTCTCGCGTTAAAACTGGAATTTTCGCGCGTCCCATTCGCACGTAAAAATTTCCCTCGTGGCTCGCGGCAAATCGGATCAATCGATCGCAGTGATTTGGATCGGCGGGTTCGAGCAGGTGCGTGTTGAAAAATCCGACAAAACTTCCCAGATCGTCGATCGCCTGGTGCGTCGGTCCGTCTTCGCCGACGGAGAGTCCGCAGTGTGTCGAAACCATTTTTACGTTGCAGCGATTGATGTCGTTGACGCGTGCCTGATCTTTTGCGCGGCTGGTCATAAATGCGCCGAACGTCGACACGAACGGAATCCATTTTTTTTCCGAATTTTTGTGCTGGGCGAGCGAAAGTCCGCCTGCGACCGACACCATATTTTGCTCGCAAATTCCAAATTCGACGTACTGCGCGGGAAGATTTTTTTCCACGCCGTCGGTTTTCACGCTCCCAGAAAGATCGGCTGATCCGGCGAGAATGTTTGAATTTTTTTTCGCCAAATCGAGCAGCGCTGCACCGTACGCGGATCGGCAATCCGTTTTTTCGTCCGCGGCGTACACGCGGGGAACGCCCGGATCGACGTCCGGTATTTTTTCCAGATTTTCGGGAAAATTATTTTTTTTTGGTACAAATTTTCGATCCGCACGAAAATCTTCCAGCGCGGATTTTTCTTCGTCAGAAAGTTGAAGTTTTTCACTCGCGAGCATTTCTGCGGCGATTTCTGGTTTTGCGGTGACGCCGTGCCATTTTGGATTCAACACTTTTCCGTCTTCTTCCATTCCCGGGACGCCGTTTCCCATCACGGTGCGACCGACGATTGCGATCGGGCATCCGTTGCGGCAAATGAGATTGATCGCGCTCCAGAGTGATTCAAAATTGTGGCCGTCGATTTCGACAACTTTCCATCCTTTTGATTTGAAAAAAGCGCTGACATCGAGTCCGCACACTTTTTGAATTGAACCGGAAATCTGCACGTGATTCCGGTCGACAAAAACCGTGAGATTTTCAAGTTTTTGTTGCGCGGCAAAAAGCGCGGCTTCGTGCACTTGTCCCTCCTGCATTTCGCCGTCGCCGATCGTGCAAAAAACGCGTTTTCCCGAATTATTTTTTTTCTCCGCGAGCGCGAACCCGCACGCAGCCGAAAATCCAACGCCGAGTGGTCCCGTGCCAAACGGAATTCCGTCGACGTGGCGCGTCACGTGTCCTTCAAATTTTGATCCGAATTTTCGAAAATTTTCCACAACTTTTTTCCGATCCGCTCCGCCGCATTCCGCGAGCACGGCGTATTTTGCGGGCGAAGTGTGTCCGTTGGAAATCACAACTTTTTCATCGGTTTTTGTGATTCGAAATACGTACAACGTGCTCAAAAAATCCAGCACCGACAGCGATCCGCCGGGATGTCCGGACTGCGAATTGGTCGTCATTTTTACGATTGATCGACGACAATTTTTGGCGAAAGCCTGTACAAAACTGACCCGGTTTTTTCCGAGTGTTTTATTGGAATCGGGAAACGAAAAATCCATTCAAAAAAACCAAAATTCACGCGGAGTGTACTGAAAACGTGGAAAAGTTCAAGAACGAAAAACGAATCGTTTCGAATTGAAAAAAACACAAAAATTATTTCTCCGGTGGAATTTTGAAATAATCGAATAAAAACGTTGAAACGCGACGGAATGTGATCGCGGCGGTTTCCGAACCCCACGGAGAATATTCTGGATAATCGTATTTTACGAGCACGACAAATCTCGGATTGTCGAATGGACCGAATCCCGCAAAACTCGCAATTGTCGTTCCTTCGCCGGTGAGTGCTTCGCCGTGGCGGTACGTTTGGCTGGTTCCAGTTTTTCCCATCACGGAGTGTCCAAAAACGCGCGCGCCCCGTCCTGTCCCATTTTCCACGGCGCTCAGCAGCATCGCTTTGATCGTCTGGTACGTTTCCTCGGAAATCACGCGACGGACGCGTTCGGGTTCGAAAATTTCTTCGTCGCCGTTCGGTTCGATAATTTTTTCCACGAGCAGTGGTTTCATCAAATATCCGCCGTTCGCCAAACTTGAAAATGCCATCGCGACTTGCAGCGGACTGGAGGAAATTCCTTGCCCAAATCCGCGCGTGACCAGCTCCGACGCTTCCCAATTTTTCCAGTGTTCGAGTTGTCCGCGCGCTTCGCCGTCAATTTGAATGTCGGTGTACTGTGCAAATCCGAAATTTTCAAAATATTCGTACAGCATTTTTGCGCCCATTTTTTGCGTGACAAACGCGATTCCGGTGTTGAGCGATCGATCCAAAAGCTCAATCATCGTCGTCGTTCCGTGGTACTCGCCGTCGGAATTTTTAATTTCAAATTCATCCACTTCGACTGGTCCGATGTCTTCAAAAGTAGTTTGCGGCGTGATTTCATCCGTGTTGAGTGCGGCGGACATCGTGAACGCTTTTATCACGGAACCGGGTTCGTACTCGTCGGAAACGATTTTATTTCGAAAAACCGTCGGACCCCACAGATTAAAATATCGGAAAAATTGTCCGGTGGCGGTCGCGATCGTGGGAATTCGTTGTTTAAAATTTTCGTCCGCGCGATCCATTTCTTCCTGTTCTGCCGGAATTTCAAATTTTGTAAAAACGTCTCCAAAATTATTCGGATCGAAAGTCGGGGAGTGCACCATCGCCAATATTTTCCCGGTTTTGGGTTCGACGACGATCACCTGCCCAAAATCCGCTTCGTATTTTTGCGTGTCTTCCGCGAGAATTTTTTCCACTTCTCCCTGGATAATTCGGTCGATCGACAGCACGAGATCCGATCCGTCGCGTGCCTGTTGGATTCCGAGATCTTTCCCCAAAATTTGTTGTCCGCTGACGGAAGTTGCGCCTGAAATAATTCCACTTTCTCCGCGGAGATCGAGATCAAATCTTCCCTCGATGCCGTATTGTCCGCTGCCCTGGTTGTCGACAAATCCGAGAACTTGCGCGCCGAGACTTTTTTCTGGATAAAATCGCCAATATTCATCGCGAAGTTGGATTCCGCGCAGTACGTCGCGAGATGCGGGATCGGATTTGAGTGCAGCGATTTTCTGTGAAAGTTCTGGCACAATTTTATGCGTGATTTCGACATACCGTTTTGGTCGACGAGAAATCCACAGCTCGAGTTGATTTTGCGAAACTCCGATCAGCGGTGCGAGTTGTTCGGCGGTGCGTGTCACATCAAAAATTTTTACGGGATCCGCAATCAATGTTGCATTTTTCACTGAAATTCCGGGCAATTGCAATAATCCAATTTCTGCCGTGCGCAGATCGTTCACATCCGTCATCAAAACTACGCGGCGGCGCTCGGCTTCCTCCAAAATTTTTCGTAATTCTTGTTCGTACGTTTCTACAATTTTTCGTTCGACGGCGTTCCACTGCGATTCGTCCGGTTTGATTGCGCAGCCGTCAATTTTATCGCAGTGACTGTTGACCAGCAGCGGTGCGAGAATTTTCGCCGCGAGCGCCGGATTTCCGCGGTCTTGTTTTTCGAGCGGAAGTTTCGGATTGTATTTTGGGTACGCCAACACGAGCGGATCGGCGAACAACATTTGCATCGTGTGATTTGTCGCCAGCGGCGTGAGTTCGTCGGAAAAATAATTTTTCCGCACCAAAATTTTTCCGCGGCGAGCGGGGATGATTGATTTTTTTAAATGTTGCGCGTTCGCTTCGGCGGCAAATTCGTCGTGCCGAATCAACTGCAAATCCACGAGTCGCACCGCAAAAATTAAAAAAATCACGGCAAAAAAGATTTTCAAAAACTTGATTCGTTGCGAGAAATCGTACATTTTTCTGTCAGATTGTACCGAAAATTTTTTTCTGCGCGAACAAAAGTTCGACAAAACGTAGGTTTTTTGTAAGATTTGAAATACTTTTTTCCATGCAAGATTTTCGAAAAGATCTCGAAGAAATTGTCGCGCGAGTGCGCGAATATCACCCGGATTTTTCCAAACGAAAAGAATCGGTGATTCGGCGTGCGTTCACAGTTTCTCAGGCGGCGCATTCCGAACAAATGCGATTTTCTGGCGAACCGTATTTTACGCATCCGGTCGCCGCGACAAAAATTTTGCTTTCCATCCAACCAGACGAGGACACGATCATCGCGTGTTTGTTGCACGATGTGATCGAGGATACGGCGGTGACAGCGGATGAAATCGAAGAAATTTTTGGTGAAAATATTCGGTTTCTCTGTGAGGGCGTAGAAAAAGTTTCCAAAGTTCAGCTCAAAGCATCGCATCCGGATCAGAAAAAATTTGAGAATTTTCAAAAACTTTTTATCGCGATCAGCAAAGATATTCGCGTGGTTTTTATAAAACTGGCGGACCGGATTCACAATCTGCAAACGCTCGAGCACGTGCGACCGGAAAAACAGCAGCGCATCGCGTACGAATCGATGGAAGTGTACGCGCCGGTGGCAGAAAAACTCGGACTTTTTGAATTTAAAAACGAAATTGAAAATCTGTCGTTTCGGGCGATGGAGTCGAAAAAATTCACTGAACTTTCTCTCGAAGTTGAAGAATGTAAAAAAGAGCGCCGAAAATTTATCGAGCAGGCGCGATCCGAAGTGGAAACTGTTTTTCAAAAAGAGAAATTTTCCGTGCACGTGCTGGATATTTCTGGGCGAGAAAAAACAATTTATTCGATTTACGAAAAAATGCGCCGGAAAAGTTATCAGCGAGTGAGCGAGGTTTTTGATTTGTTTGGATTGCGAATTATTGTGCGTTCTGTCGAAGATTGCTACCGAACGCTCGGGATTGTGCACAGTCACTGGCATCCGATTCCGGGACGTTTCAAGGATTACATTTCCGTGCCGAAACCGAACGGCTACCAAAGTTTGCACACGACGGTGCTGGGGCTGAGTCGGTCAAAACTTCCGACAGAAGTGCAGATTCGCACGGAACAAATGAATCTCGACGCGGAGTACGGTCCGGCGGCACACTGGGCGTACAAAAAAGCGAAAAATTCTAATTTTGATGAAGCGTATTTGCAGCGCACACAGTGGTTTCCGCAGCACATCCAATTTTCAAAAGATTCTGCGCCCGCGGATTTTTTTCGACAAATTTCAGAAACAATTTTTGCCGAACAGATTTATATTTTTACGCCAAAAGGTGAAATCAAAATTTTACCGAAAAATTCCACACCGGTGGATTTTGCGTACGCGGTGCACACCGACGTGGGAAATAGTTGCGTCGGCGCGGTCGTCAACGGAGTGATCAAACCGCTCGATTACCAAATTCGAAACGGCGACGTGGTGAAAATTTTGACAAAATCTGGACGAAAACCAAATTCGGAGTGGCTCAAGTTTGTAAAATCTTCGGGCGCGAAAGAAAAAATTCGTCACGTTTTGCGGCAGTTGGGAGTAATTGAATTTCCAGAAATTATTCAGAAAAAGAAAATTTCTCCGTCGGATTTAGAAAAAATCTCAGTGGCGCCCAGCTTAAAAACAAAACGTGGTTCCAAGAAAAAAGAGTATTCGTTGATCATCGGTGGCGCGGATGGATTGTCGTACCGATTGGCACCGTGCTGTCAGGCTGTTTTGGGAAAAAATTTATTGGCGTACAAATCACGCGGACTCAGTTTTACGGTTCACGATGCGGAATGTTCAGAACTTGAACGACTTGAACCAGAGCGATTTTACGAAGCGCATTTTTCTCGACAGGTGCGCGTAAAAATTCATGCATTTCGGCGCGTGGGACTTTTGCGTGATTACACGACGGTGATTGCGCACAACGGCGTGGATATTTACGACACGCAATTGTTGCCAGCGACGACAATGAAAGAATGTGAGTGGTTTTTTTTACTGGCGATAAATTCAGAAAAAGAGCTTGCTGAATTGTTGCGCGATCTTCAAAAAGTCGAGAGCGTCCAGTCTGCGAAGGTGTGTTGAGCTTGACGAAATTTTGTAATTCGCCAGAATCAAATCCTCGCGCAGCGAGGTTCTTTGAAACATCGGGGGTGCCAGGATTTGACGGAGAGATCCGAAAAATCTTTCTTGCGTTCACGGCGTGTACGACCCGCCGGTAGATCCGATCGTACAAAATTAAGTGCAAACTTAAAAAATCGTTTTCACGCTTCCATTCGAAGCTTTCGCTCACCAGCGTTTGTTCCGGTTGCCGCGTAAGACATTCAACCAACCGCGCTTGAGCCATTGTGCTCGCGTGTAGCATGAAAAGTTGATCCGACATTTTCATGTTCAATTACCGGATCTTACGAAAAGAATTTTGCCGATTTTTCTCGAACATTTATGGCAGCCGCGTGCTGATTTTTGTTTGGTTTTTTACCAGCACGTGTAAAACAAATCAAACTACGAACGTAGACGGACCTATTTTTCCTCTTCGGACGCCGGTTCGATTCCGGCCACCTCCACCAAAAAAATTGATTCGCCATTTGGCGAAGCAATTTTTTTTCTGTGCGAAGCACGGAAAATCGAACCGGGTCGGTTCGTTTATTTGTACCGAGTTTTTCGCGAAGCGAAAAGCGAGGAAACAAATACCTCAAATGAATTCCGCGAATGCGGGATGAAATGACGAGATTCCGGCCACCTCCACCACGTCGCTGGGTGATTTCATCCGTGGTTTGTTCCGCCGTTGGCGAAACGTACACTGAATTTCATCACCGCTCCTTTTCCGCGCAAAACACGTTTCAACTTTCGTTTTGGAATTTTGCTCGGGGGAATTTTTTGCGTTGCAAAAAATTTCGCTGGCTTGGCAAGACCTTTTCTCTCCGCACAAAACACGCTGCGCGAATTTTGTTTGGAAATTGCTTGGGAAAAATTAGCACGGAAAATCGAATCGGGTCGGTTCGTTTTATTTCTTTGGGATGTTCACAGTACTGGAAATATAATTTTCATTAAAGTTTATGTATGTTTGCTTTTTGGGAGTGGGGGTGAGTATTGATCCTGATCCCGAACCATCATCAGAGGCAATGGTTGGTGCATCGGGTTTTACCAGGGAAGTATAAAACTTTCCCCAGTAACTATCGTAAGCGTCCTCATTCCATTCGTAAGAGCTTTTTAACGTTTTGTCGTATTTTGAAAGATATTTGAGATACCTTTCGCTTGGTTGGAATTCTCCATTTCTAATTTTTGAAACCATTTCAAAAGAATCATCCCCCTGGCCCATAGGACACAGCAATAAATCATATTTTTCCTCTTGTGTTTCTTGTTTTTTTTCGAGAGATGTTATGATTTTTTCAGTTATTTCTCCAGACCAGGCTTCTCCACACACAAGCGGAAGTCCTCGATAATTTTTGCCATCTTTTTCGAAAATAAAATCTGTTTTATCTACTTCGCCATTTTCTTTTAGTATGTGCTTTCGGCAATGACCAAAAATTTCACCATCCTTGTTTATATAAATATGAATCATGTCTTCGAATCTACTCCAGTTTTTTGGATATTGAGGTCCTCCTTTGTCGGTTTTTTCTTCAAAAAATCCTCCTAAAAGAATGGCTGTTTTATATTCGCGGGCCAAATTTTGATATTTTTCGATTGTTTTTTTTGCAACAGGGTGTGTTCCTGATTTAATTTCATAAGTTTCAGTATTTATTTCTAGTGGATATTTAGAACAATGAAAAGAATATTCTGGGAGAATGATAATGTCTGGGGAAACGCCCCTTTGTGATTCTTGTATGCACGCTTCTTTCATACGATCAAAAAGATCTAATTCGCAATTTTCTTCTGCGAGTTGATCCGCAAAAGCTCCATAACGTTCTCCCTTAATTGTTATCACATTGATTTTTCCTTTAATGTCTTTCTCAAGAGCTTCATCCAATACGAGTTTTTCACATTCATCGAGAAAGTTTTGCGTTTCTTTTCTTTTTTTCTCTAGATCTTGTGCCCTTTGTGCTTCAAAAACTGAGCCGATAGCTTTTTCCATTCCGCCGTGATCTCCTATTGCTTTGTGTAATTCCACAAAAGCGTTGCCTGTTGGGAAAGTTTCTGTTTCTTCTATTTCTTTGTGCAAAATTTCAAGTTCTTTTTTTGGTGATGACCAACTTTGAGTTACAACAACTTTAGGACCTTGTTTGTGATTGTCTTTTTTTTTGTTTTTTTCTTTTTTATTATTGTTTTTTAATTCTTTGTGCAAAATTTCAAGTTCTTTTTTTGGTGATGACAAGCTTTGAGTTACAACAACTTTAGGATCTTGCTTGTGATTAGGTTTCTCTTGCCACACAAATTTTATAATATCTTTTGTGACGAAGGATGATTTATAAATATTTTTCATTTTTTTAAAAAAATCTTTTTATTCTAACATGAAAGCGACGATATTGCAATTTCATGAATTCAGTTGAAAAAAAATCTTGCTCTGCCAAAATCTGCGTGATGACACAAAAAACACTCATTTTCATAAAACCGGACGCGGTCGATCGCGCGGACGAAATTTTCAAAATTCTTGACCGATTTGGTGCACGCGAAAAAACGGTTCGCATCGATTCCACACCACGCGACGTGATGGAAAATCATTACTCTCCGCACCGAGACAAATTTTTCTTCGAGTACGTTGTTGGTGAATTCGTCGATCAGCCGATCGTGTTGGCGTTGTACACGGGGGACGACGTAATTTCCAAAATGAAAACCGTGATCGGCGTGACCGATCCAGCGATGGCGGGCACAGAAACGATCCGCGGACAATTCAGCGACGATTCGCTTGAAATTGCGGTTGCCGAGAAACGCGGCGTGCGAAACGCAATTCATCGTTCAGATTCTCCGGAAGAATTTGAGCGCGAGTTTGCCGTTTGGAAAAAATATTTTTCTTGAGAAAAATTTGGAAAAACCTGAATCTTCCGTACAGTCAGGAGCGTTGATCGTACGAACATGCCATTTCAGGATTTCCGACGAAAAATTTTAAAACGACCAGAATTGGATTTGGACAAAATTCAAGCGGCGTATAATTTTGCTGAAAAAATTCACGGAGATGTAAAACGAAAATCCGGCGAGCCGTTTGTTATGCATCCGGTGACAGTGGCTGAAATTATTTTTGATCTGGATGGTGACGATGACATGATTTGTGCGGCGCTGTTGCACGATGTTTTGGAAGATAATCTGCAAGAAACTGAATTAGCTGAAAAAATTGAAAAGGAATTTGGACGAAATGTTTATTTTCTCGTGCAAGCGATTTCAAAAGATGCTCGGATTGAAGATCGTGTTTTAAAACAAGAAAAATATTTCGAACAACTCTGCGATACGTTGCAGGTAAATGTTTCGGTTTTTTTCCTTAAAATGGCTGACCTGATTCACAACCTCAAAACGCTTTCTTGGCTGGAGCCGCACAAGCAAGAAAAGTGGATACAAGAGCTCAAAACAATGTATTTGCCGATGCTGGTGACGAACTTTCATCATCTCGCGCTTCCACACCGAGAAATGTATTTGAACTTGATGGATCAACTCGAATCTGTTATGGAAGAGTACGAAACTCAAAAAAACTCATGACAGCTTCTTCCTCCTATCTTCCAATTCGCAAAGCTTTACGATCACTTGGGTTTTCTGACGGAGAGGTCAAAGTTTTGAATTTTTTATTTTTCAAGAAAAAAGCAACTTCTCGGGAAATCAGTAAAAATACGACGATCAGTTTCAGTACGGTGCAGTATTTGCTTTCCAATCTTTCAATCAGGGGATTGGTACATTGTGTGCAAGAAAAAAATGATGAATTTGAAATTTGTTCTGAAAAAGAATTGTACACGTGGATCGAGGAACAGAAAAAAAATACAGAATTTGTGTACGATGAAGCGCGGGAGACGATTCAGGATTTTTTACAGAATGTCCAAAAATCTTCTTGGAAGCCGGATGTGACTTATTACGAAGGTGTGGAAGGGGTGAAAGATTTATATCGAGATATGTTGTCCACGGCGAATAAATCAGACAAGAAAATTTATAGTTGGCTCGATATTTCAAAAATCCAAAATTGTTTGGGTGATTTTTTGTATGAGTACATCGACAAAAGAATCGAGCTGGGAATAAAATCACATGACATCGTTCCGAAAAATACAATGAATTTACAACATGAAAAAAAAGAAGAAAATCGCGAAATCCATTTTGTAGAAAATTTACCGATTGATGGAGAAATCCGTATTTTTGATGAACAGGTGGCGGTGATTACTTTTCACGAAGAAAAACCAGTTGGATTTGTGTTGCACGGGGGAAGTGTGGCTGTAATTTTCCGCGCGATTTTTCAAAACGCCTGGAATCATTGATTTCAAAAATTTATTCAGCGACAGACTTCGCTCTTGCTAGTGGTTTTTGAAATATGAATCGCTGGAAGAGTTGTTCTCCTTGTGCGTCAATCTCATAATTTACTTCTCCGTTGTACTCATCAGAGGTAATTTGTTTTAATCCAACCTTATTTAAAATATGTTTCATTCTTTCGTTTGACCGAGAATAACGAAGAATTCCATCTGGCCCGATGGACGCAAATTTTCGAGTAACATGTTCATCTTCAGGTGATTTTTCATTCATGACACGGTAATCGAATAAAATACCTGTTTTATCAAAAGAAGATCTGGGAGATTTCACTGAAAAAATGAGGTGACCACCTGGAGCGAGACAATCTTTGATAAGTTCGAATATTTTTTTTAATTTTGTTGTGCTGAAATAATGAAGAACGGAGAGTCCGTAAATAAAATTTACAGTTTCTCCTCGTTTTTTCATTCCTTCGAGTTGGGAAACTATATCTGTGGAAGAAATTTCAATTTTTTCGCGAACTTGTGAGGTTTTTCCTGAAAGATTTTGTTGAATAGTTTCTACGGCTTTAGGACTGCTGTCCAACGTGATTATTTTTTCGATCGCAGTTGGTTTTTTTTTCAAAAAATAGATTGAATCACGCGCGTTTCCGGCGCCCAATTCGAGCCCCGTTCCTGTGAGAATGCTCGCATAATTTTTTACGATATATTGTGCAAGACTTGATGGGGCTTTTTTGGACATCAAGTTGTAAATATTTTTATTCCATAATCTTTCGTAGTTGTCTCCATTTGGGCGTACGTTTGCAAGCTTCAATAAAATGCCGTGCAAAATATTCTCGCGCAGGAATGGATTTGAATTTACAAAGTTGTACAGAGCGATATGTTCTGGATCTTCTTTGTTAAAATTTGGAATGATAATTTCGGGTGGAATATCGGAGTTGTTCGTTTTGTTCAGTGCCTCAAGATTTTTAAAGGCTTTTGTCATCAATACATCACCACAGATTTCGGAATCATCGGGGGCGAGCTCATCGACAGCTTGAACAATATTCATAATGCTGGCATTTGTGTTTTGCATTATCTTTCGTTCATCTGCATTTTCCAGGATTTTTTTTACTAATTCTGGGTTTTGCTCTTTTTGTTGATTTTGCAAAAAATTATACCACTCAGTATTTGTTAATATTTTTTTATTGATGAATTTTTTTTGTATTTCTTGTCCATACGCGTCACCCGCCTGATAATTATAACCAGGAACAGCTTGCTTTGCGTCATCAAATTGACTGAGTCTCATTTACAACGAATAATTTCGGTAAATTAACATATCCTGAATAATGTTTTTGTGTGATTTTGTCAACACGATTCTTGACTTTTTTTGAAATATATTTTTTCAATTTATTCAGAAAAATTTTGCGTTTGTGTCTCTCGTGATTGGATGTGTTGTTTGAGAAATTATTTCGAAATTCCTTCGATCACACAGAGATGCTCGTATTTCCCAGAAAGTCGGTACATTCGTTTCAAAAAGTTGAGCTTTTCTGGTGAAAGATTTTTCAAATTTTCGTGCGAGTGAATATTTTCATGTGCAAGAACTTCAAAAACTTTTTTTGCGACCGCTCGGTGGATATTCTGTTCGAGTTTTTCCTGCAATTGGTACGCAATTCGTTTGCTCATTTCGTACGCACGACGTGCGAAATCTTTGTCGTCACCGAGGAAAATTTCCAAAAGTCCGGGGAGTGCGTTTGTGTCGCCCATTTTTCCCAGCGTGATCAATGTGTGCAGGCGTACTTCTGGATGTTCGTGTTTCAAATATTGATAAATTTTTTGCATTCCGTCGCGATGTCCGATTTCTCCGGTGGCATAAATTCCAGAAATTAAAATTTCAGGATTTTCACTTTCGAGCATCGGTTCCAGCACGGACCACAATTTTTCTTGATCGGCAAATTCCCACATTGCGATGACGCAGTGGCTGCGAATTCGCGGATTGCTGTGAGTGAGGTACGGTTCGAGATAATTTACGATTTCGGGATCGTTGAAAATTTTACACGATCGCAGACAAATTGATTGTAATTTTTCATCTGCATTTTTGAGCGTGTGTTGTAAAAATCCAACTGTTTTGCTCAGCGGCAAATGATTCAAAATATTCATCACGAGCAGTTTTTTCAAATGTTCGTGTTCGGTTGTTGCAAATAAAGTTTGTAAAATCTGGAGCAATTGATGCTGCGTGAACGCTTTTCCTGCGCAGTAATTTTGCAAATTTTTACATTTCAAAAGTGAATCCAAAACATAAATTTTAATTTCATCCGATTCTTTTTGTTCGCGTAAAATTTGAATGTACGGATGCACCACGCGCGGATCATCGATTTCGGTGAGCGTGCGGATAATTTTTTCTCTCAAAATTGGATGTTGCGCTTCATCCAGCAATTCTCGGCTCAAAATTTTCATCGAGTTGCGGTGTCCGCGTTGCCCCAGCATTTCAGTGGCGAGAAGTTTTTCTGCGAGATTCGGTGCGTTTCGAAAATTTTCCACAGAAATCTGCGTAAAACTTTTTCGCATCCAAAACGTGATTCCGATCAGTCCTGCGGCGAGAAATGCCATCAACAACGGCAGAAAATCTCCTGCGTCTTTTTCCAGCAAAAGAATCATAATTCCAGAACTCAAAATTACCGCGATCGGTGTCAGCATTCCTTCGAGAAAAATTCGTAAAAATTCGCGATATTTTTTAAACGTGGAATAAAAAGTGATGTGGTACCCGGACAAAAAAAGCGAGTGAAATCCGTGTTGGTACCCACGGACAAAGTTGATCATGCTGCCGTTGAAAATGAGCGTCGTTGCGATCGCAAAAAATCCAGAAAAATACAGCATCATCGAGTGAATAATTCCGAATCGACGCAAACACTTTGTTGTCAAAAAAAGCTGAACCACCAGCGCGATCAGTCCAAAAATCAAACTCAAGGCACTCAAATCGTGTGTCAGATTTTTGTGCGCGACGAGGTGACTCGAAACTGTTTCGATTTTTTCCACAGCGAAATTTTCCAGTTTCTCGGTTTTTTCTGCCACCTGATCGAAGAGCGACGCTTGCAAATCTTTGGGAAATGAAAATTCAATTTCCACGTGATTCGAATGTGTCGTGTGGCTGTCCAGTTCCTGCATAAAATGAAAATCTGTCACCGTAAAAAGTGCTGCCTGCAAAAAAACTACTGCGCACAAAAATTTCAAAAACGGAATTTTTTTCGCCAGTTTCAATAAATCAAAAAACGGCTGCGTTGCCTCCGATTTCATTTCCGGTTCAAATCCTGGAACTTCGTTCAGTAATTTTTCTTCCAAAAGAAGCATTCCAAAAATCAGTGCGAGCGGCACGAGCCAAAACGCCAGCAAACTTGCAGCGACAAAATATTTCAGCAAAAAAAGCATCAATCCGGCGCTCGTGATCGTTCCGATCGTAATCCCAGATTCGATCGTCGGCATCGCTTGTTCGGCGCGTTTGGGAACAAAAAATTCCTCTGTTTTTCGCATCAATCCAATTCGGATGCGCGGATACACGAGATCTTTTGCGACAAGTGCCAAAAAGAAAAATGCGAGAATGTGTCCATTTTCTCGACAAATTATGGCAGCGCCGACGATCAACAAAAGTGTGCTCATCACGACGAGCATAAATTTTTTGAGTGGAAACCGAAACGAAATTTCCCGAGCCAAAATTCCACCCAGCAACATAAAACACGCTTCGACCAAAAACAAAAATAACAATTTTTCGATTCCAAAACTTTCAATAAAAAGTGCGGTGATCACGATCCACGCAATCATAAATCCAATTTGGTACAAAAAGGTCAGTCCCCACAAAAAATAAACACGCTGTCGGATTGATTCCGGAATTCCTATCTTTTCAATTATTCTTTGAAACATTTTTTTATTTTTGTAAAATTTATTTCCTACAACGCAAGATTGTACCAGAAAAATCTCTCAAAAACAAGTTTTTACCGCGGTATTTTTAGTGGCTTGTGGCCGATTATCTTCGGTTGGAAAGTTCTTGTCTCAAAACTTCTTGAACCGCTCGATCGAGTTGGCGATCAATTTTTTGTTGTTTTTCTTCGGAAGTTGGATCGGCGATTTCGATGTCGGGCGCGATTCCGGTTTCGTGGATCCAGCGACCTTTTGGCGTGAGCCATTTTGCAATCGTGATTTTGAGCATTCCGCCGTTCGAATAATTATTGATACTTTGCACGGTTCCTTTTCCCAGCGAATTTGTTCCGACGATTTTTATCCGATTGTGATCCTGGAGTGCGCCGATCAAAATTTCTGACGCAGATGCGGTTCCTTTGTTTTGCAACACCACAATGTTTTCAAACTCTGCCAGTTCTCCGGTGCGTCGCGCGTACTCTGGAACGTCGCCAGTTTTGTAATCCGTGGAATAAATTTTATCTCCGCGCGTGGAAAAAATTTCCACAATTTCTCGCGCCACCGTCAAAAATCCACCCGGATCATTTCGCAGGTCGATCACCATTCCGCGTGGGTGTTTTGTCAACACATCATTTTTCAAAATTTCTAAAAAACTACTCGTGGTTCCGTGCGCAAATTGGTGCAACCCGATGATCGGAACAGATTTTTCCCATTTCAAAGTCACGGACGGAACGGTTATTTCTCCACGCACGACGGTGATTTCCACTTCCTTTTTTTCTCGCAAAATTGTGAGTTTTACGGCGCTTCCGGACGGACCTTTGATTTTATTCACGGAATCCGAAAGTGCCCAGCCGGCGATCGATTCATCGTTCACTTTTATGACGGCGTCACCCGGCAAAATTCCGGCAGTTTCCGCGGGGGATCCGACGATCGGAGACGTGATCACGAGTTTTTCGTCGATGAGTTCGACGTACGCGCCGATTCCTTCGAATTTTCCATCCAGATTTTCCTGGAAATTTTGTGACTGCGCGGGTTTGATGTACGCGCTGTATTTGTCGCCGGCGGCTTTGACCATCGCGGCGATCGCGGCATCGATCATTTCTTTTCTTTTTTCTGGCGTGAGTTCATCCGAAAATCGGTACCGATTGATCACGTCCGAATAAATTGTTTCCAAAAGATCTTGATTTGGCAAAGTTTGCTGCGGCAAAAGTGTGGTACTGCTTCCGACTGGCAAAATTTGGATTTGGATCGACGGAGCTTTTTGAATATTTGTGCTGGAACTGGGAGAAGATTTTTTTTCTTCGGTGTGGCTTTCTCGCAGTCGCTGGTACGAAAATGGATTTTCTGCTTCGAGTCGCGACTGTTTTGTGCCGTGGTCGAGAAAATTAAAAATCCAGGTGACGAGTTCGTGTCGTTTGAGTGGATAATTTGGGCGCAAATCTGTCAGATCGCGATTGTCCAAAATTCCCGACGCGTACGCAGCTTCGACCGTCGGCCAGTACCCGGCGCGAGAGGGCGTTCGTTCTGGCAGCAGATCTCGAAACGCGTTTGACGTGCGGCGCGGAATTACGAGCGCTTTTGTTTTCACCAAAATTTCAATCGCTCGGATGCGCGAAATTGTTGCGTTTGAATCAAAATGTGATTTTTCTGCTGCGGTCAAAAAACCGCGCCGGCTGGCTTCTCGTAAAAATTGCGCGAGATCACTTTCAGAATCCACATTTCCGGGAACGTCGGTTCCGAGTGTCGACGAGTTTGGATCAAATCCCGAATCGCGCAAAACGATTTCCCAAAACATCGCCGCGGGAATGTTGTCGCTCGATCGAAAAAATCCTTTTCCGTCCAAAACTCCGCGATCGATCAACGTTTGCAGCGCGGGTTCCAGCGTTGATCCAGCATTTATATCTTGGTACATCGCTGAACCCAGACTTGAAAATATTCCGGAAATTAAAATTCCGACGGTCAAAAAACGGATGAAAAATTTTCGCATTTTATTTTTTCTAAAAACTCTGGGAGAGTGTACTGCCAAAAATTGCACGGGTCAAAAAATGCCTCCAAAAATTACGCGGAATTTTTTCGCTGCAGCACGAGAAAAATCGTTTTCAAAAAAATAATCAGATCGAGCCACGGACTCCAATTTTTCAGATAAAAAAGTTCGTACTTCATCTCGTCGTCAAAACTCAAACTCGAACGGCCGTTGATCTGCGCGTACCCGGTGAGCCCCGGTTTGATCGACAGCAGCGGGTGGTGATCCGCGTCGTATTTTTTCACTTCCTCGGGCAGATGCGGGCGCGGTCCGATTAAACTCATTTCGCCGCACAAAATATTCCACAACTGCGGAAGTTCGTCGAGTGACGTTTTTCTCAAAAAATTTCCAAACTCGGTCACGCGCGGATCGTTTTCCATTTTAAAAAGAACGCCGCCTTTTCGCTCATTTTTTTTCATCAACTTTTTTTTCTGCGCGTCCGCGTTCATCACCATCGATCGGAATTTCCAGCAGCGAAACATTTTTCCATTTTTTCCGATTCGCGTCGATCCGTAAAAAATTGGCCCGCGATCTTGTTTCCAAATTTTCCACGCAATCGCAGCAAAAATTGGCGAAAAAATTGTCAGTCCCGCCGCGGCCGTAGTGCGATCGATTCCGCTTTTTATCACCGCGCCCCAGCCGCCGATTCGAGTGGATTTTAGTTTGAGTACGGGATGATTTTTCAACGTTGAAATTTCAACGGCCGCCAAGTCCAGCGCGGCTTCGTCCGGTAAAAAATGAAAATCTGCGTGGTGCGAGTGCGCGAGTCGTGCGAGTGCGCCGGTGCGTTGTTGGCTCGGTTCGTCGGTCGCGAGCAGCACCAGCGACGGATGCCAACTTTTCAAAAATTTTCCCAGCTGCCCAAATTTTTTTTCCGGCACGATTTCCAGCAGCGCGTACCGCGGCGATTTTTCAAAAAATTTCTGAATTTCTTCTGACAATTTTCCCGTCCCGAGCAGCAGCACGCGGATGCGCCCGAATCCGTTTTTCCACCACGTCCGGCGAAAATGTCGCACGATCAGTCGCCCGCAAAAAACCAACACAATTGAAAATCCCCACGCCGCACCAAAAATCCAGCGCGAAAAAAACTGTGACTGGCGGAAGAAAAATAACACGATGATGATTGCGAGTCCGGTGGTCAGCGTCCAAAAAATGCTGCGGAGTTCGTCCCAAATTTTTTCGTCCGCATCAAAATTGTACCGCCCGTTCAGCGCGAAAATTCCCAGAAGCGCGCTGGTGAGTTTCAGCGCGTACATTTGAAAAAGTTCAAACGGCACGAGTGTTGTTGGCGCGGAAAGTCCGAAAAATCCGAACCAGTGCATTCGAAAAAGATACGCGCCCATCAGCGCGAAAAAAATCATCACCCCATCGCTGAGGATTCGTCCGAGCGCGAAAAAAATGTCAACTTTCCTCATTTTCCGCGGCCGAGTGTACCAAAAAAGAGTTTTTTGTCGAGGAACGCAAAAATTTTTCTCAAAAATAAAAAGACTTCATTCCAAAAAATATTCAGAATTTTTTTTCTAAAACTATTTTTTCCCTCCGGTGAAAAACTCGAGTCGATCTCCGATTTCAAAAATCAGTTCGTTGTGTTTGATTTTCATTCCGCACTCGACGCCCTCGTTCGCTTCGGCGACAATTTTTTGTCCGATCTGCACAGAATTTATCATTCCCGTTCCAAGCGGTTCTTCGGCTTCTCCACGGAATTGGCGGAACGAAATTTTTGCTTTCAATTTTCCAGAAGTCACGTCGCCACCGAGAACGGCCATTTTTTTATTCGCGGCAAAAACACCTTTCAAAATCATTTCTCCGACAACCGTTTCGACATCTTCGTCGTCTGATTTTCCCTCCAAAATTTCTAAAACTTTCTCCGTCAAATGATAAATCACGTCGAACGTCAAAAGTTTGACGCCCTCATTTTCTGCCATTTTTTCAATCCGTCCGGCGGTTTTGACGTTGAATCCGACGACGACCGCTTCGCCCGCGCTGGCGAGCATCACGTCCGATTCGCTGATTTCGCCGACGCCCGAGTGAATGACTTTGACGATTGATTCGTCGGTTTTGATTTTTTCCAATTCGTCGACGACTGCTTCGAGCGTTCCATTCGAATCGGATTTCGCAACGATTTTGAGCTGCCCGAGTTTTCCCTCCGCAATTTTTGCTTTGAGCGTCGCGAGCGAGGCGCGTTTTCGTTTTGTCAGATCATCGTCGTGCCGAATGTTTGCGACTTCTTCCGCTTTTTTTCGCGCAATTTTGTCCGATTTCACCACCTGGAGCAGATCTCCCATCTGCGGTAATTTTGTCAATCCCGTGATCTGAACCGGCGTGCTCGGACCGGCAGTGGTGATTTCTTCACCACGGAAATTTTTCATCGTCCGAATTTTTCCCTGTTGATCGTAAATCACAAATGCGTCGCTTTTTTTCAAAGTTCCTGCGTTGACGAGCAGTGTGGCGCTCATCCCGGATCGCGGATCCATCGACGCTTCGATCACGGTGCAGATCGCACTTCGGTTTGGGTTTGCTTTCAAATCTTGCAATTCTGCGAGCGTGACGACGGTTTCGAGTAATTCATTGATTCCATTTCCAGTTTTTGCACTCACGGGAACACACGGTGTGTCGCCGCCCCAGTCGTCGGGATTGACGTCGTGTTCGGCGAGCGCTTTTTTTACAAAATCAGGATTGGCGCCGTCGATGTCCATTTTGTTGATCGCGACGATAATCGGAATTTCCGCAGCACGTGCGTGATTGATCGCTTCGATTGTTTGTGGTTTGACGCCTTCGTTTGCTGCCACCACGAGAATCGCGATGTCGGTGGCGTGCGCTCCACGAGCGCGCATCGTTGTGAATGCTTCGTGTCCGGGCGTGTCAAGAAAAGTAATGAGTTGTTCGTTTGTTTCCAGTTGGTACGCACCAATTCGTTGCGTGATTCCGCCCGCTTCGCCGGTCGCGACGGTCGCTTTTCGAAGGTAATCCAAAATTGAAGTTTTTCCGTGATCGACGTGTCCCATGATCGAAATTACCGCTGGGCGACGTTTGAGCTGATCGATTTCTTCTTCGGCGAGCAAACTTTTTAAATCTCCACGAAACAAATCTTCTCCGGAAAGTTCCGCGGCTTCTTTTTTCACAATGATTCCGAGTTCTCCGGCGATGATTGCGGCGGTTTCGTAGTCGACGTTTTCTTTCAAATTTGCGATGATTCCGTTCTGTTTCATTTTGACCAGCACGATCGGAATCGGTTTCCCAATTTTTACCGCGAGCTCGCGAATGGTCATTTCTTCCGGCAAAATAATCGTGCCGTCGTCCATCGTTTTTGTTTCGACTTCTTGTCGTTCTTCGAGTTTTTCAAGTCTGGTTTTCTGTTGTTCTCCTTTTTTCTTCTGGATTTTTTTCTGACTCCCGGCGGTTTTTTCTTGCTGTTTTTCGACGATTTCTCGTTCCAGTTTTTCTTCGATTTCGTGCTCGGTCTGCGCGATTTCGTTGCCAATTTCCAATTTTTCAATCGTGGCGGCGATTTCGTCCGGAACCAGTTCGTCCTCGGGAATTTCAAAATCTAAATCCATCGCGTGAAGCTGAACAGCTTCTGGAGCGATTGCTAATTTTTTTGCGAGATCTGTCACAGAAATAACCATGCGGGCGGCAGAGTAGTTTAAATGCGGGAGAAAGTCCAGATTTTGCGAATGTTTTTAAAAAACGCTGAAAAAACAATAAAATCCATTTTGCGAAAAAACAAAAAACCGAGCGAGTTTTTCCGTCAAAATTTTGTGGTGTTCCCACTTTTTACCATCCCAGAAACCCAAAATACCAGTTCACAATTTTGTCGCCCGAGTGCAGAAAAACCAGCAGCGCTGGCATCAAAAATGCGCCGAGCGGGAGCGGTGTTTTTCCGGTCGCTTTTTTCAAAATCAAAAGTGGAATCGCCCAAAACGTTCCTAAAATGTACGCCAGAAAAAGGGCGCCGAGCAGCAATTTCCAGCCGAGTAAAAATCCCATCAGCGCGCCGAGTTCGAGATCGCCGAGTCCGACCCATTTTCCGCGGGACGCAAAATATTGAATCGCAAAAAATCCTGTGCCGATCGCGCCGCCGATCAAAAAAATTTCCGTTCCGTCGCGGAAAAACGCCCAGCCAATTGCGATCGCGATCGCGGGAAACGAGATCCGGCGGTCAACTTCGGAAAATTTGAAATCGTAAATCCAGAGCAACAGCGCAAAAAATGCGGCGAAAATCATCGGCCAAAAATTTTCGGTTCCGCCAAATTTCACGGCAAAAATTCCGAACGTTGCGGCGAAAATAATTTCGGTGATCGGGTAAAAAATTGGGATTTTTTTTCCACATTTTTTGCACCGACCTTTTTGCAAAAACCACGAAAACACAGGAATCAACTCGATCGCGGACAAAATTTTCCGACACTGTGGGCAGCGACTCCGCCCGAAAAAAATTCCTTTTTCGTCGAAATGCAATCGCCACACGAGCAGCGTTGCGAAACTTCCGAAAAGTGTTCCGGCGACGACGGCGCAGATGATAAAAAAAGTTTCAGTCATTTTGAAAATTTTAGCGCAGTCGAATCGGAAAATCGAGTTGACAAGATTTTGAAATTTATTTTTTTTACGCGCACAAATTCACAATAAATTTCTCGATCGCGAGTTCGAGCTCTCCTGCGTCGTTCACGCTGGTGATGATTCCGCCAGATTTCATCCGTTTTTCAATTTCAAAAAGTTCGTCGTACATTTTTCGGATTTTTTTTGCGGAAAAATTTTTCGATAAATTCAAAGTTTTTTGCACGACGAACGGATGCAATTTTGTAATTTTCGCGATTTCTGGCGCCGACAAATGTTGATTCAGTCCCGCTCGGAGCTGCGCGTGGATGCGGATTTCGCGCTGCAGCATCGAAAAAATCATTTGCACTGGCTGTCCGAGAACCAGCAGCGACCGAAATTTTTCCACCGCGCCGATCGCGTTTTGTCGAGAAACATTTTCCAAAAAATCCCAAATCTCGAGCTGCGGTCGTGGCCGTGAAAGTTCGGTGATTAACTTTTCGTCAATTTTTTCTTCGCCTGCGCACATCACAATTTTTCCGAGTTCGCCCGACAGCGTCCAGAGATTTGGCCCGCAGCGGTTGAGTAAAAATTTTGCACAACTTCTCGAAATTTCTCCGCCCAATCTTTCCGTGCGCTGCTCGATCCAGCGCAACAACTGCGATTCGTCGAGTTGATCAAAATTTTCCACGCGTGCGTGTGCCAGCAAAAATTTCGCCCATTTTGTGCGTTTGTCGAGTTTCGGTTCGAGCGCGATCACGGTCGCGGTTTCGGAAAATCCTGGCAGCCGTTCAAAAAACTTTGATTTTTCTGCCGCCTCAAATTTCTCCGCGTTCCAAAATTCGTCGCAGACCGCGAGCCGCCGCCCGCCAAAAAGATTCGGCGTCAAAACCAAATTTTCCAAATTTCGCAGCTCGGATTTCGTCTCAAAAATTTCCAAATCGCCGTCGGGATATTTTTTCCCAAACCCGTCGCGCAAAATCCGCGCCCGCTCCCGCAGCCGAAAATCGTCCTCGCCGGTGAGCAAAAATAAATTTTGGATCATTGTGTCAAAAGTTTAATTTTTCGCATTCCTGCGCCGACGCCGTGCGAAATTTGCACGATGAAATGTTTCCCCGAAAAATGTCGCTGCACGTCCGCGCCGATGCGTTCCGGCCACTCGACAAATTTCGAAACAGTTTCGTCGACCGCGATTTCGTCAAATCCGCGCGCAAAAAATTCGTCCTGATTTTTCAGTCGGTACAGATCGAAGTGCGCCCACTTTCGTTCGCCCGCGTGAAACTCGTTCACAAAAATAAAAGTCGGACTCGAAACTTTTTCCGTCACGCCGAAGTTTTTCAAAATCTCGCGAACCAAAAAAGTTTTTCCGGTGCCCAGCCCGCCTTCAAAAAAAATCGTGAAGTTTTTTTCGCCTGCCAAAAATTCATCGACCAATTTTTTTGCAAAATCCTGCGTGGATTTTTGATGCGGAATCGTTTGTTCCAGAACTTTTTTCATCGACTTTTTCTCGAAAATTTTTTACAATCTCGCCGACAATTTACGTGAAAAAAATGAAAATTCAATTTTTCGGCGGTTCGACGTTTGGGATCCAATCCAAAAATGCGCACGTGGCGCTGGATCCGCCTGCAGATTTTTCAGAAAAAAAACTCGATTTTGTCACGACGAGCACGGGGGAAAATTTGGAAAAATTGGACACAAAAAAAGTTCTTTCGTTTCCGGGCGAGTTTGAAATTTCCAATATTTTGATCCGAGGAATTCAACCAAAATCTGGAAATCTTGTTTTCAAAATGGTTTTTGACGACGTTGTTTTTGCGCATTTTTCCGGTGTTAAAATTGTTTCTGAAAAAAATATTCTCGATGATCTCGGAGAAAATGTCGACGTTTTGTTGATCGCGTTGTCGGAAAGTTTGGACCCCAAAACAGCGAAAAAAATGATTGACGAACTCGATCCGCGGATGGTTATTTTTGGCGGAGATCCGCAGTTTTTTCCAGAAATTCGAGAACTCACGGGCGCGCAGATCGCAGAAGAAAATCCGATCGAAATTTCACGATCAAAATTACCGGAGGACAAAACGGAATTTGTGATTTTGCCTGCGTAAAAATTTGACGGAAATTTCCTTTTTCGTACAATTCGTGCGTTCTTTTGATAAAAAACTTTCCCGAGCAAAATTCCAAAACAAAAGTTGTGATGTGTTTTGCGAGGTGAGAAGGCGGTTGTGGAGTGGTTGAAGTTTTTTTTGAAAAAAATGAAAACCACGAATCCACCGACGACGATGGCGCGGTAGCTCAGTGGTAGAGCAAGGGACTGAAAATCCCTGTGTCGGTAGTTCAATTCTACCTCGCGCCACCATTTCGTTTCTCGGATATTTTATCGGTGACTTATTTTGTGTGCGCGAAATTTGCAAAAGATTTCATTTCTATTTTTTTGCAAATTTAAGTGAAATTGAGTAAAAGAAACGAGTCATATTTAATTATTCAACAACTGGATGAAAATATTATTTCAAAAATCATTTTTTCTGGTTTGTATTTTTTCTATCTCATTGTTTTTTGGGTGTGCGATATCGATTGATAATAAAGATTTGGTGCCATCCAGTGCTCATCCAGAAGCGGTTCAACTTGAAAATATTCGGGGAAAATTAATAGAGTCACTTGTGGAGGAACGATTAAATATTGCAGTAATTCGAGAAGAGGGCGGTGAACATGGATGTATGCCACAAGAGCCATTTTATCGGCTAGAAGTCAAAGAATCATCCGAAGAAATATCCGAAAATTGGGACGCACTCGGGGAAATACCAATTGAAACTGTGTGGAATGAATCAGATATTGCTCAGGGAATTTGGTTCATTGAAAGTACTGGCAAAGTTGAAATTATGAATATTTGCCTTGAATAAACGGTAAAAAGTATTTTTCGCGTTTTTTTATTTTTCTACTTTTTCCAAATACATTCGCGCGTCGAGCAAGCAGCGATGCGGTGTTTTTTCTCCGAGAATTTGTCCGCCGCCGTTGACGCAGCGCTCGTACCCGGTCAGTCCCTCCGCGGTTTGATTCGTTGCGGGCGATGTATTTTTGGGCGCAGTTTCTTCTGCGGGCGCGGTTCCGCAAGCAGTGAGCAAAAGTCCGAAAACGAATACGGCAAGAAATTTTTTCATCACCGGAATTCTAAAATTTCAGACGAAATTTTCAAATATTTTCTATGAGTTGTGACCAATTTGCGTTGATAAAATCTACAATTTGTTGTTTGTGCGTATTGGTGAGTTGATTTGCCACTCCGTGTCCGGCTACTGGTACAAGTAAATATTCAGTTGGAATGTTCGCTTCTTGTAGTTCCGAATAAAATCGTGTCATTTGTATTTCCGGGACAAGATGGTCATCCGTGCCGAGCACCAAAAATTCTGATGCATCTCCGACACTCACGTATGTCAGTGCACTGGCAGTAGTTTCAACTTGCAAACATCCTGTGCCATTCAAAAGATTTGGGTCGCAGCCGAGATATCGTGGAGTTTTATTTTCATACGTTTCCCAGCTCATCGTGACATCAGGATCGTTTATTCCATCCTTATAAAAATTTGTCATATCGGTATGTCCTGACAGATTTAACACCATTTGCACCTTGCTGCTGACGTTTAGATTTGTTCCCACGTCAAATTGTGTTTCATCACCAGTCGTTCCCAAAAAGGATGCGAGCATTCCATTTTTGCTACTTCCGTACACTCCAATTCGATTCGGATCGATTCCAAATTCAGCGGCGTGCACTCGAAGGTATCGAATTGCGGCTTTTGCATCTTCTATCGGAGTAGGAAAAAGAATTTCTTCTTCAAAATATCGGATTCCGACACTTGCGACTGCGATTCCATTTTCTCTCAAAAATTCATATTGTTGTGGTACGTTTGGCTTTGCTCCGTTGGAATTAATACTTATCATCATGGGAAATGGACCATTGCCTTCTGGTAAAAAAATATTTAGTAATTCTTCTGTTTGGGGATGATAAAATACCGAAAAATCGGTATGAATTGAAGCCTTTGGATTTTCATTGATTGGTTGTGGGCGGAGTGGTTGTATTTTTTTGTTTTTATTTTGAGAATATTGTTGATTGTTCATTGACACAGCGGTTGGTGAACTAGTAGTTGGTGAACCAATAGTCGTTTCTGAAGAAATTTCTTTCAAATGTTTATTCAAAAAGTTGATCACTTTTGTGAAATTTTCTGGTTCGTATAAAATTCCTTGATCGTGGCCGTATCGGTCATCTACAATGAGTTCAGCTGCGACGCCGACTTGCGTGAGACCATTGAGCAGTCGTTCACTTTGTTTTACCGGAACGCCGAAATCTTGCCCTCCATGGAGAATTAAAAATGGCGGATCGTCATTGCTTACGTATGTCATCGCGCTCACTTCTTGCAGTTCGTTTGGACATTCAAGTGCGGAACATCCAAAAAATGAAATTTGTTTTCGAATTTCTTTTTGTGCGTTTCCAATATCGTCGAGATTCGCAATCAAATCGGTTGCTCCGTACAAATCAACAACCGCTTGAACTTGACTTGAAACAAAGAGGTTCCCGCCAACATTTCCTTCGAGCGCTTCTACGTCGCCACTCGTACCGAGAAGCGCCGAGAGCATTCCACCGGTGGAAGAACCAAGTGCGGCAAAATTTTCAGAATCGAGATTGTATTCGTCGGCGTGTGCGCGAAGCCAACGGACGGCGGCTTTGACATCATGAATTTTTGCCAAATGATCGGTCGTTACAGAGGTTGGACGATAATCGATTTTTGCCACGGCAAATCCCATTTCTGCGATTTCATTTGTTGCCGGGAATTTATCCATCGGCGTTGGTGTGACGCCACCACCGTGTGTCCAGACGACGACGGGAATTTTTCCGTCATAATTTTCTGGCAAATACAAATTCATCGTGAGATAAAAACCATCGATCGTTGCCACGTGCAAATTTGAAATGACTCTTACGTCGTATGTTTGTTGTTCGGTGGTTTGAACCGGTGGAGTGTTGGGAGATTTTCTCAAATATTCGTTCAAAAAATCCAAAATGTATCCCGAAAATGGATCGAGAAGATTTGCTCCGTGGATGTCACTTTCGTCTTGTAAATATTCAACAGGAATGCCATTTTCAATTAAAACTTCCTGGAAGGCATTACTCTGTGAAATGGGGACAATCGGATCATCTTGTGCGTGAATAATGAAAAATGGTGGATCATCCGATGTGACGTAATTTATCGCACCAAAACTTTCAAGTTCGGGACAAGATTCAATATTTTGGCATCCGGTGGCTTTCGTAATTTTTCTGCTAATATTTTCGTAATCAGTGGTTCCGGTGGGCGGGATGGCGCCGGATACTCCACTTAAATCTATGACCGCGGAAACTTCACTCGAATGGGATAAATATGTTCCTTCCGTTCCTTCGAGACTTTGAATTCCTCCGGTTGTGCCGAGAAGCGATGCGAGATTTGCGCCGGCAGATCCACCAATCACGGCGATTTTATTCGCGTCAAAACCAAATTGATCGGCAGATGCTCTGAGCCAGCGAATGGCCGCTTTTGCGTCGTACAATTGTGCCGGCCACATAGATTCTTGAATAAAACGATAATTTATGGAGGCAACGGCGTAACCATCATTTGCTATCTCTTTGAGAACTTCGATTTTTGGTTTGTTGGCTTTGTCGCCACCGGTAAAAGATCCGCCGTGGATCCATACGACCAGCGGTAAATTTGTAGAATTGACTGGAACGTAGAGATCTAATTTTTGAGAATCGCTGGTGTTTGCGTATGACAAATCTTCAAAAATTTCGAGTTGTCCATCTAAATAGGTTTCAACATTTGTTTGCGGCCTGGGTGCCGCCTCACCGCGATCGGAGTTCAAAAATCGATCCCAAAATTTCTGTTCTTTTTTTTCACGTTTAGTCTCCGCTTGTTTGCGTATCATTTCTTTTCTTTCCAGTTTTTCTTCGATTCTTTGAGTTTTCTCGGCATTTTCAGTTTCCCTCTGTGAAAAAATCCAATCCCAAAAACTCGCTTCTGCGGTGGCAGGCGAGCTTCCAACTAAAAATACAGACACGAGAATGCTGGCGAGGAATTTGTTCATCTGAAAAAAATAAAAATATACTCCGTTTTGGACAACCGATTAAAAATATTTTTGTGACACATTGAAGGAAGAAAAAACTTCCTCTGGTAGTTTCGCAAAGTTTTCGTAAAACTCCAAAAGACAATTTCTCAGTTGAGAAAATTCCCAGTTTCTGCAAAAATTCAGGCGATGTTCGAGTTTTTTTTCACCCCGTTTTTTACTCCAGAATTTTCTTCTCAAAAAATTTTGGATCCGGTGACGACGATTGAAGTTTCGATCGACAAAACACAGAAAATTCCAGATTCGTTGCGAACAATTTTGCGGGCAGAAAAAGCGCGAAAATCTGTGGTGGTCGAAGAATTTGCAAAATTTGCGGACACGCAACTTCCGGATCACCGCTGGGGGAGCGATTTTTCAGTCAAACTTTTTGCCGATATTTCCGCGGACGCGTCGCACGATTTGCCGGCGCGAAAACTTCGATCACTCGGAGTGCTGCCGGACGAACCGCGGTTTGGGACACTTTCAAATCCAAATCCCAGTCTCGAGCGCGATGAAATTTCTCGGCTCGCGAACAAAACTTTTTCTGCAACGAATTTTTCCCCGCTGCCGTCCGACGACCCCGATCGCGATGGATTTCCGAGCGAGACGGATTTTTGTCCAAAAGTTTCTGGCGAGGCGGACGGGTGTCCCGCGATCGAATTTTTTCCCAATTCTGAAAAATCGGGCGTTGAAATTTCCATCAAAAATGATCGTGATTTTGAATTTATCGAAACCGAGGAAATTCGCGTCGGAGACATTTTTCGTGCGGTGATTCGCGATCCCAGATCCGGCGAAATTTTTTCCACTTCCGAACCCGTCGAAGTCAAACGATGAAATTTTCTGGAACGGTCGTGTCCGGTTTAAAAATTGGGCGAAAATTTGGCGTTGCGACGGCGAATTTGAAATCCGATCCGCGCCCGGAGCTGGTTTCCGGCGTGTATTTTGTCCGCGTGCGGCGCGGCGACGAAAATTTGTGCGGCGTGATGCATTTCGGGGCGCGCCCGACGTTTGATCAAAAATTTACGATCGAGGTGCATTTGCTCGATTTTTCCAGTGAAATTTATGGTGAAATTTTGGAAATCGACGTTCTGAAATTTTTTCGAAAAATCCAAAAATTTGAAACGCCCGAAATTTTGTTCGCGCAAATCCAGATCGACATCGCCGTGGCTCGGAAGTTTTTTCTCCGAACACAAACTTTGTCCAGCTGGAAAAAAGTTTCCACAATTTCTCGAAAAAAAATGGCGGAGACCGCGATCGAAAAAATTTCTGCGAATCAAGATTTTCTCGCTGCTGTTGCGGTTTTTGCGTTCGCACCAAATTCATCGGAAATTCCGTTTGTGGAAAATTTGTGCAAAAAGTTTCCCGAGAAAAAATGGAGTTTCCCAAAAATTTTTGAAAAAAAAATGGAATTTTTCGCCTCCGAATTTTCTGCGCTGCGACCGGGAAAATTTGGAATTTTGGAACCGGAAATTTCCACACCAGAAAAAAACGCCGACGTGATTTTTGTTCCGGCGGTTGCGGCTGATTTTCAAAAAAATCGGCTCGGGCGCGGCGGGGGATTTTACGACCAGTTTCTCCCGACTTTCTCCGGGAAAAAAATCTGCGTGCTGCCAAAATTTGCGATTGTTGAAAAAATCCCAACACTGCCGCACGACCAAAAAGTGGACGAAATTATTTTTGTGTAAAAATCTTGGAATTTGCTTTTTTTGAGAAAAGGCTTATTTTATACTTGCTTGGAAATTTGAACGAGAAAAATGCCAAAAAGATTTCGTCTCCATGAACTCGAACATCGCCCGGTGCGCAGGGTTTTTCCGAATCTGGAAATCGGAGATTTAGTTCGTCAAAAAACAGCGACCGCCGGGAACGTGAATTTTAAAGATTCGGGGAAATTTATTGCCGCAGTCGAAAAGGGCGAAGAATTTGAAAAGAGTATTTTTTCGAGGAAAACCAACGGGGAAATTCCGCTCGATTTTCAGCAGCGAAAAAAGCAGCTGAACGAGCTGAAAGAACAGCAACAAGAATTTTTTAAAAAATTGAATAATCTTCAGAATTTTGTGAAAGAAATGGCGAAAGAATATACGCGAGATTTACGAACGTCAAATTTGCATTGGGCGTGTCCTTGCGTGGGAGCGGAATCTGATGAAGAACTTTTGGGCGAAAAATTACGTGGAGTGCGAACAGAGTTGAACGCGAATTCGGAAATAATTACAGAAAAATATCTGTTATTAACAGAGTTCCAGCGTCAATTTAAAACAACGCTCAAAAGAATTCGACCAGAAGAATTGCAGGAAGTACAAAAAATTGTGGAAAAAATAAAAAATGTGGTTTCGGGAATTGATGAAGTGAGTGGAGAATCCGCGCAAAAATCGATTGAATTTTTGTGTCAGTTTCCAGAAAACAATTGCTTTGGATTTGGTGATGAAGAATGTCCGGCGGCGTACAGTGGGGTAGATCACGTATGTCCGGAAACGTTCCAAAAACAAAAATCACTTAAATTAAAAAAGAAAATGCAATGTTTTCAGAGTTGGACGAAAAAATTTCAGCAGGATTTTGATGCGGAATTTTTTGCGTAAAAAAACCTGTGCGCGAAGATCGAAAGATTCTTGACTTTTTCGGGAATTATCTTTATAATTATCTTTCATGAGAAAATTTAAACTAAGGAGTCCTCGGCTAATTGGACGAAAGTTTCCGAATCAGGAACTTGGTGATGTCGCTCGACAAAAAACAGCAACCGCGGGGAAAGTGAACTTTGATGATCCAAAAGATTTACAACTTGCTTTTGAAAAAGGCGAAGAATTTGAAAAGAGCGTTTTTGTGGGAGAGCACAACGGAGATGTTTCAGTGGAAAATAAGGCGCAGCGAGATCGTCACGCCGAACTGAAAAACCGGAAAGTCGCATTGTATGAGGATTGGAACGAGACGCAGAAAAAATTTAAATCAATGATTTTTTCTTATCTGGAGACATTGAAAAAGTTGGGAGTGGATCGAGTTAAGAAAAAACATGCAGCAGAAAAAACCTCAGAATTTGTAGAAAATTTGATAGAAATTCGAAAAGAATTAAATCAAGAAACAGTGGCAGAAAAGAAGCAAGAATTACAACAAAAATTTGCGGTGCTGCACGAACAATCCGGACTGACGGCGTTTCCGAAAAATGAAGATCTTGAGAAGTTAGAAAAAATTTTACAAGAAATGGAGGCGGCGAAAACCGAGCGATTTCAGTATTTTAAAGAAAAAATTGAAACAGCAAAAACGGAGATTTCGGATTTGTGCGCAGATGTGTTGAGCGATCAGCCACAACCAGAATTGGATGCGTTGAAAAAAAATATTTGGAACGCGGTGTCGTCTGTTCTCGAGACGGATTCTTTTACCAAAAAAGATTCTTCGGCGTAAATTACGACAAAAACTTTTTCACCGCTTTTATCACGGATTCGGCCTGATCCATCGTGATTCCGATTTCGGCGAGTTCTTCCGGGTGAAGTCCTTCAAATTGTTTGATCTGCGACAATCCGAGCTCCATCAACGTTGCGATCACCGCTGGTTCGACGCCGTCGAGACGCTCGATCGTGAGTTTTTCGTTGATTGCTTTTTTCTCTTTTTTCTTGGCTTCTGGTGCGGCGGTGGCGGATTCGTCTTCCTCGATCGGTCCGTCAAACGTGATCACGTCGATTTGCATTCCGACGAGTTGTCCCGCCAGTCGAACATTTTGTCCTTTTCGTCCGATTGTGATCGCGCGTTCTTCTTCGCGCACAAAAATTTTCACACGATCTTCGTTTCGTTCTTTGAAAAATTCAACTTTCGCAATTTTCGCAGGAGAAAGTGCTGCGATCAATAATTTTTTCGGATCTTCGTAAAACTGAATCACGTCGAGACGTTCGTCGCCGACTTCTTCCATCACGCTGTTGATGCGGCTTCCGCGTTGTCCGACAAAAGCTCCCACCGGATCGATTCCCGAATCTTCGGACGCAACGGCGAGTTTGCAGCGGACGCCCGGTTCGCGTGCCATCTGCGCGATGTACACGAGACCTTCGCGCATTTCTGGGATTTCCGCTTCAAAAAGTGATTCGATAAATTTTTTGCTCGTTCTCGTGATTTTTAGCTGCGGGCCTTTTGGCGTGAGTTCGACCGCTTCCAAAAAAACTTTCAATCGTTGTCCCGTAAAATATTTTTCTCCGGGAATCTGCTGCCGCGCGTACATCAGCGTCGTGATTCCTTCGATTTCCACGAGCGTTGCGTCGCGATCGACTTTTTGCACGCGCGCGGTGAGCATTTCTCCGGCGCGATCTGAGAATTTTTTAAATAACATTTCTCGTTCCGCTTCTTGTAATTTTTGTCCCATCACGTGTTTCGCTGTTTGTGCGGCAATTCGTCCAAAATTTTCTTCCAATTTCAGCGGCACGTACACAATCTCGCCGACTTTTATGACGGGATTAATTTTTTTCGCATCTTTTTCTGTGATGTGCAAATCGTAGTCCTCGACTTTTCCGACGACTTCGCGTTCTTCGAAAATTTTCAAATCAGAAATATCGTCGCCCAAAATCACTTTGATTTTTTGTGTCGGTCGCCCGAAATCTTTTTTGTACGCAAGAGCGATTCCGTTTTCGATCGCGTCGATTACGACAGTTTGGTCGATGTTTTTTTCGGCGCAAATTTGGTTGATGGCGGCTTGGAGTTGACTTTGCATTTTTTCGAAATTCGGAACCTGAAAAAAGAGCGATGATCAAACCTGACCATCACTTCGTCCAGATTTTGGGGAAACACTGGCCAAAAGTCAAGTTTTTTCGCGTATTTTTTGCGTTTTGCAAGTTTTTCAAAAAAATCACTCCGCCTGTTCCAACAAACTTTTCTGTTCTTCGAGCGCGAGTGCTTCGACGATTTTTTCCAAATTTCCTTCCATAATTCCCGCGATGTTGCTGAAATTTTGCCCGATCCGGTGATCTGTCACGCGATCCTGCGGAAAATTGTACGTCCGGATTTTATCGCTGCGATCGCCCGATCCGATTTGTACGAGTCGTTTTGCTCCGAGTTCATTTTGTTTTTTTTCTTCTTCGATCGCCGCGAGTCGCGCCCGGAGCACTCCGAACGCTTTATTTTTATTTTTCAACTGTGATTTTTCGTCCTGACACGTGACGACGATTCCCGTGGGAACGTGCGTCAATCGCACTGCCGAATCCGTCGTGTTGACCGATTGTCCGCCGCAACCCGAACTCCGAAAAACATCGACGCGAATTTCCGCGGGATTGATTTCCACTTCGGTTTCTTCGACTTCTGGCATCACGACGACCGAAACCGCGGATGTGTGCACGCGCCCCTGTGATTCTGTCACGGGAATTCGCTGCACGCGGTGGACGCCGCCTTCGAATTTCAATTTTCCGTACGCGCCGAATCCGTTCACTTTGAAAATAATTTCTTTCGTGCCGCCGCCTTCGTTTTGAGTTTCTGATAAAATTTCGCTCGAAAATTCCACCTGTTCTGAATATTTCAAAATTGCGCGCGTCAATTCTTCCGCAAAAAGTGCTGATTCGTCGCCGCCTGCGCCCGGACGAATTTCCACGATGCAGTTGTTGTCATCTTTTGGATCGCGCGGGATCAGCGCCACTTTCAAATTTTCTTCGACCGCGGGGAGTTCTTTTTTTGCCGCGTCAAATTCTAATTTTGCCAAATCTTTCATTTCCGGTTCGTTCATCATTTCCTCCGCGTCTGCGATCTGTTGCAGTAGCGTGAGATATTTTTTTGCCAGTTCAACTTTTGGTTCGATGGTTTTCCGTTTTTGTCCGAGCGTGCGTGCTTTTTCTCGATCAGAAAAAGTCGCAGGATCTGCGAGTTCCGCTTCGATCGCTGCAAAATCGGCGAGAATTTTCTGGGCTTTTTCTTCCATTTGCCTACAATTTCGGCGAGATGGTACCGGAAAAACTTTCATCAGACAACGAAACCGCGTGTCGCTCTCTGTGGGCGGAGTTTGAAGAAATTAAAAATCTCAACGAATCTGCGCGCAAAAAACGCGTTCGGCGACTGATCGAGAGTGTTCGAATTTTTATCGCGGAACAGAAAAAAACCGATCCAAATTTTTCGTTCGAAAGTTGTCCGTGGCTTGTCCAATTTTTTCCAGTCGCGGTGGAAATCCAGCCAAAAATGGGAAAACTCAACGCGGTCAATCCTGGGATTTCTGGCGTTTCGGGAATGCTCGGCACGTCAAAAAATGAAATCAACGATCGGCTCGACGAGTCGCTGCGGCCGCGAAATTTATTTTTCAAAATCGTGCCGGAAACGCGCGAAAATCTCGACGAAATTTTTGAAAAAAAGTACGGCGAAAAAATTCAGTTTCCGGTGATTTTCAAACCCGCCGTTGGCGAGCGCGCGAGTTTTTTCGAGTGTTTGCAAGAAAACGAAATTGACGATTTTTTGAAAAAAAATGCCGGTGAAAAAAATATGATTTTTGAAGAATTTGCCGACACAAGATCTGAGTTTGGACTGTCGTGGTCGCGTGATCCGGAGACGGAAAAAATTTCGATCGATTCGCTCGTCGAAAAAAAATTGCCAACAATTTTGGGCGATGGCACACAAAAAATTTCAAAACTTGTCGACGAAAAAATTGCGGAACTCGGACTTTCTCCGGAAAAATCAGAAAAAATTCGAAACTGGAATCGGCACCACGCCGACGAGATTTTACCCGCGGGCGAAACGCGCGTGATTTCCCGGGCGGCGAGTATTTCGTTCGGGACAAAATTTCAAAAAATTTCAGTTTCCGCCGACGATCCGGCGCTCGTGGCGGCGGTCGAAAAAATGATCAAAAATCCGGACGGAATTTTCGCGGGGCGGTTCGATCTGCGCTCAGAAAATCTGGAAGAACTCAAAAACGGAAATTTCAAAATTATCGAAATGAACGGGATCGGTGGGATGCCACTGGAAATTTACGAACCCGAGCGCACCATTTCAGAAAAATACGAAATTCTTTTTGCTCATTTTCAAAAACTGATTCGAATCGGAGAAAAAAATCTCGCAGCGGGGCGCGGCGAGGAAATTTCATTTTTAAAATCGGTGTTGGAAGTGCGGCGACATTTTTTCGGAGGCGAAAAAAAACAGGAACTTCCGGACGGAGTGTGGCGCGATTTTGCAGAAGTTTTAAAAATCTCGCACCGCGGACGGATCGCTGCGTGTTGGTTGGGTGCGAAATGTCGAGCGCTCGTCAAAAAAGTTTTGAAAAAATAATTATTTCTCCGGGAAAAATTTCCGCATTTCGCGCAGCGCTCGGAGCTGGATCACTCGAATATTTCCCTCGGATTTTCCGGTGATTTTTGCGATTTCCGCGTTCGAAAAATCTTCTAAAAATTTCAGTTCCAAAATTTCTCGATGTCCTGCTGGAAGTTTCGCGAGCATCTCGTGAATTTGTGCGTGCTCCCAACATTTTTGTGCGATTTCTGGCGGCAATGGCGCGTCGTCCACCACATCAAATTTCAAATTTCCGTCGGCGTCCACCAGTCCGAGAAGTTCGCGTTTTTTCCGATAAAAATCCACGACGGTGTTGTGCGCGATTCGAAAAATCCACGCTGAAAATGCAATTTTGTGTTGCGGTTTGTATTTCTCGATATTTTCCACGACTTTCAAAAAAACCTCGCTCGTCAAATCTTCAGCGTCTTCGGGATCGACACGAAATCGCACGTACCGAAAAATTTTATCGAAAAAAAGATCAAAAATTTTTGCAAAACTCGACTCGTCGCCGGTTTGCGCGCGGCGCACCAATTTCAAAACTTCTGTTTCGATCTCACGATTCATACTCGAACTTTACTTGCTTCGGGCAGATTGTCACCACTTTTTTGGAGCCAAAATTCCAAAATTTTCACCGCGGCGAGATCGTCGATTCGTTCGGCACGATCGGATTTATTTTCTGCAGAAAACAAAACAGCCTGCGAACTCCCGCGTTCGTCGACGAGCTCAATTGTAAATTTTTTCGCCAAATTTTTTGCAATTTTTCGAATTTCCTGGCACCACAAATTTTCGCTCCCGTCGCCCGAAACCGGCAGTCCGACAACGAGTACCGGATTTTTTTCTTCAAATTTTTCGCGTGCGCGTTCGAGTGCCGCGTCCAAATTTTCGATCGGCACGGCTTCGATCGGCAGTGCGACCACGCCGTCCGGAGACCACGCCAGCCCGCAAAATTTTTCACCGAGATCGAGCCCGATTGCGGGAATTTTTTTCTTCGGCGCAGCGGACTGCAACGCCAAATTTTCGAGATCGCGAGGAGTCAATTTTTTCATCCAAAAATTTTTTCAAAAATCCACTCAAAAAATCCGAGAATTTTCCACTGATTTTTTTCCCAGTTCCAGTCGCGTTTTTCAAAAAAATGCCATTCGTGCGCGTTGTAAAATCGTTCGGAATGTCGGCGAATTTTGCCGAACGCTTCTGAAAATCCGAGCAACTTTTTTCCCACCAAAATGTGGTACTGCGGCACGGCGAGCGGAACCGCGGGAACGATGTCGGTGAGTTTTTTGTTCAATTCAAACAGATCGCTCTGGCCGCCGGAAAGTCGCACGTCGTCGATCAGCGAATCGATTTCTTCGTTCGTCAGATTTGAAAGATTCAGTTTTCCCGATTGTGAGCTGTGCCAGGTCGAGAGCGAATCAAAATTTTCTGAAAAATTCTGTCCAAAAAGCACGAGATCATAATTTCGATTTTTCAGCGCCTCCAAAAAATCTGCGGGATCGAGCACTTCGAGTTTGACGGCGACGTTGAGTTCTTTTTCCCAGGTGTGCGCGATGTTTTGTGCAAACCGCGAAAAAACGGGCGGTTGCGTGCTGGTGATCATTTTTATCTGCACTGGTTTTTTGTCAAAAATGCGAATTTTCCGTTTTGTGTCCAGCCGAAATCCGTGATCTTTGAGCGTGAGTCGTGCCGCGGGAAAATTTGTTTCGTGCCAGCTTTCAATGTTTTCAAAAAAGAAAATCGAATCGATGCGATTCCAGCCCGGTTCATTGTGCATCAATTTATCTTTGTCGATCGACATTTCGAGCGCCTCGCGCAGCGGAGTATTTTTTACCGCGGGCGAATCCAAATTGAAAAAAACCGCCACAAATCGCGGCAAAATATATTCGCGGTTCAGATATTCGTCGAACAAATTTTTCTCAAAATCCTGCAGCTCGCGATGTTGGATTTGTGAGTACATCGTCGTCCACGTGTGTTTAAATTTCAAATGTTCGAAATCTGGGTACACGTACAGTACGATTTGTTTCAAAAATGGACGTCCGCGAAAATAATGAAAATTTCGTTTCAAAAAAACGCGAAAACTTCCGTCGTCGTCTGGAATAATATTTTTCAGAACAAATGGACCCGCACCGATCGGATGTTTGTTCGCGGGAAATTCAGGATCCGTGATTTCTTCGATCAGCGCATTTTCAAAACTTTTTGCGTGCAAAATCGGTGTTGTCAGTAGTCCGGGAAAAAACACGTTCGGTTCCGGCAGATGAAACGCGAGCGTTTGTTGATCCACGACGTCGATCGAAATGTACTCGAACGCGCCGCGCAAAATTGAGTTTTCAAAATTTGGATTTTGGATGACTTTTTCGTACGTAAAAATAACATCGTCGATTGTGACCGGATCGCCGTTGCTGAATTTTGCAGAATTTTTCAAACTCACAAAATACGATTTTCCGTCGTCTGCCACGCGGAATGTCGCGAGATTTTCTTCGATTTGCCCGGAGATTGGGTTGTGTCGCAGCAGTCCGGCGTACACGAGCTGGATTACGTCGCGATCAAACAACGAATGTCGTTCTGCGAGCGGGCTGAGATTTTGGATCCGTCCGATTGTCGATTCTGTAAAAATTCCGCCGGACGCGGGAATCCATTTTGAATTTTCTACAAAAAAATTGTGCCATCCCCACAAAAAGATTCCCAAAAAAAGAATCAGACTCAAAAAAATAAATCTTGTTTTTTGTGCAATCCGAACTTTTGGATTTCGTCGGCGTCGCATAAAATTACGATCAAAAAATCAGGAAAACATCGCCCACATTCCGCCGCCGATGAACAGCACGGCCAGAACGATCGTCGCCTGATGTAAAAATTTTTCAGCTCCGCGGCGCGTCTGTGCAATTTCATCTCCGGAGTCGGCGCCCATCAGCGAGCCGAGACTCGAATTTTTCTGCTGCAGCAGCACCACAATCATAAACAGCACGGAAACGACGATAAAAAAAGTTTGAAACATTTTTTCCAAAAAAATCGTTTGTATTTTAGCTTCGATCCGTTTTTTTGCAAATTTTTCGAATTATTCGATTGTCTCCACATCAAATTCTTGTGCTTCTTCGAACAGTTTTTCGAGTTCCCAGCGCAGCCGCACGGAGGAAAATTGAGAGAGCGTGTTCATGTTGAAAATATTTTTATTTACGGGTGCGACATCGTCAGGTTTGTAATCTTCTTCGTAAGATCTCCCTTTTTCCTCTTGGTTTGAGTAAAATTCGATTGTTTTTTCGAGTTTTGTTTTCCAGGTTTCTTCGTCCCAGTTCAGATCAAAATAAATTTGATTGGGTGTTTCCTCATTTTCTGATTTTACCTGAAATTCTTTGCCATCGGGCGACAAAATTCCCAAATATTTTTTCAAATCTTCAAACGGGATTGTTTCCAAACTTTTGAGTCGTGTCACGATTTTGTGATTTTTTTCCAAATTTTGTGCGGTTTTTTCCCAAAAATCCAACTCATTTTCATCGAGATTTTTAGTCATTCGAATTATTTGGTTTGTCAGGTTATCTTCCATCGAACCATCATTTTCGGTTTTGAGCGCCTCCTCCAAAACTTCGGATTTTTTATTTTTGTCGAAAATATTTCCGTGTGGAATTTTTTTCCAAAATTCCCGCGCTTGTTTCTTCGAAATCAAATCTTCTTTTCTCAAAAATTGCAGCATCGCCCACTCGTACGATTTTTTTCGAAGCTGCGAGACGGTTTCATTTTCAGGATAATATTTTGTTCGGATTTTATTCCAAATTTCGTTCAAAAAATCTTGGGAAGATCTCGCGGTTTCATCGTGTATTTTGAGAAAAATGGAGCTGAAAAAATTTTGAAATTCTCGATCATCATTTCCCAACATTTGCAGAGTCGGATCAAGTATTTTTTCTGAAAACTCTTTTGAATCTAATAACTTTTCGGGAAAATTTTTGGAAATTCCAGTTTCGATTTCACTCCAAACGCTGGATTTATCGCATTCAATTTCTTTTTCAATTTTCGGCTCGGCGGGAGATTCTTCTCGAATTTCTTTGATTTTTTGCAAAAGTTCCGCACGAAAAGTGGTGATTATTTGTATCAGCGGTGGGGGAATTTTTCCCGTTTTGGTGATTTTATCTATTTCGGCGAACAAGTTATCCAAATTATCAAATTGACTCATTTTTTTAAATTTTGAAAAATTCAAAAACTACTTTACATAAAAATTCATTTTTTGCAAGTTCTTTGTGCGTTCGTCAGTTTTTTGATTTTTCAAACCAGTGCAGCATTCCGTGGAAAATCGATAAAATGAGCCCGATCACGACGTACGATTCCCAGCCGCTGACGGTGAGTGCAATGTCTGCGAAATCGAGAAATTTTACAATTTCTTCCAGCAGCCAGAGCAACGCAGCGTTGATCACGAGCGAAAAAAGACCGAGCGTAAACCAGCGCAGCGGCAGTGACACCAAATCCAAAATCGGGCGCACGATTGTGTTGAGTACACAAAAAATAATTGCCAAAGAAAGGTATGTTTTCCAGCCGCCAGACGTTTCAAAAGTCCCCGGAACGTACACGGAAATTTTTTTCTCCACGAGCCAAAAAAGAATCGAGTTTCCGAGCAGTGAAAAAAGAAGCCGTTGAAAAAATCCCATCGTTGAAAATTTTACCAGAAAATGTTGAGTTGCAAATTTTTTTTCGATACAATTCTTCTGATGAAACCGATCGTTGTTGTCAAAGTTGGAACCGCTGCCGTCACGGACGAACACGGCGATCCAAATGTTTTGGTGTTGCAAGAATTTTGTCGACAGCTGGCCCAATTGCACAAAAAATATCGCTTGATTCTCGTTTCATCTGGTGCTGTCGGGTACGGAAAAAAATTCCTGAAAGAATTCTCGCGCACGATTATCGAGCGGCGCGCGGCGGCTTCGATTGGGAACACAATTCTTGTTCAAAAATACGTAAAATGGTTCGAGCCGTACGGCGTGAACGTGTCGCAGGCACTTTTGGAACGACATCATTTTTCTGATCGACGGAGTTTTTTGCACCTGCGAGAAACGTTTGGAAAACTCTGGGAAAATAATTTCATTCCGATCGTCAACGAAAACGATGTGGTTTCTGATTTGAAACTCAAATTTTCTGACAACGACGAACTCGCGACGTTGATCGCGGCTGGGTTTTCTGCGCAAAAACTTTTGTTCGGATCGTCGGTCGGCGGCGTGCTCGATCACGACGAAAAATTGATTCCGGTGATCGAAGAATTCACGCCGGAAATTTTTGGCGTGGCAAAAGGTTCATCAAATTTTGGACTCGGCGGAATGATTTCCAAACTTCACTGCGCAAAACGCACGACGCGACTCGGAACGGAAGTTGTGATTTTTGACGCGCGCAAACCGGGAGAACTTCTTTCGGCGGAGGCGGGAAAATCTGGGACGCGATGTCCGGCGCGAGCGTGCGACATTTCCGCACACCAAAAATGGATCGCGAGTGGATCGCTGATTTCTGGAAAAATTTTTATCGACGCGGGCGCGGCAAAAGCGTTGCAGGATCGCAACAGTTTGCTTGCTGTCGGCGTGACTGCGATGAGCGACGGAGAATTTGAAAAAGGCGAAGTGGTTGAAATTTTCACCGACGAAAATGAGCCGCTTTTTGCGGTTGCTCGGGCAAAGATTTCTTCGGCAGAACTTCGAAAATCGCTTCGAGAAGAAGGCGTGGTGGTCGCACATGCGGACGAAATTGTCGTGATGTGATTTTGGGAATGAAAAATGAAGAATTAAAAATGACAAGCTTTGGAATTTTTTGAAAACTTCAGTACACTGCGTGGTGATGATCGAGGTGACGGCGGCGATTATTTTCAAAAACGAAAAACTACTGATCGCGCGACGCGCGGACGATTTTGAAATTCAAAATTTGTGGGAATTTCCCGGAGGAAAAATTGAAAAAGGCGAAACTCCAGAAGAATGTCTTGCACGGGAACTTCATGAAGAACTCGGGATTCGTGCGGAGATCGGAGAATTTTTTGCAGAAAACGTGCACGCGTACCCGAAAAAAATTGTGCGGTTGCGCGCATTTTTGGTGAAAAATTTCACCGGAGAAATTTCACTTTCGCGCGAGCACAGCGAATTTCGGTGGATCGGATTGGACGAACTGGATCAATTTACATTTGCCCCGGCGGATCGGCCGTTCGTCGAAAAATTGAAATAATAAAAAAAGCGAACGGTGAAGTTCGCTTTTTGAAAATGAAGTGCGAAAATCTTTCGATTTTTCAAACTTCAATTTTGATCAACTTTCCTGCAATTACAAGTTTCGCAGTGTGGTTGTGGTTTTAAAGAGTGATAAATCACCCCCATAATTCCCATGACGGCTGAGCCAGCAAGAATTATTTCAATCATTTTTTCTTGAAATGCAAATTGCATTGCTTCAAAAAAAGAGAATTTGAGTAGGATTATCGATCCCACGAGTCCCTGCACTATTATTTCCAGGAAAAAAACCAGGAAGAATGTGTAAATAAATACAGATCCTTTGCTTTTTTTGAAATAATCTTTTGTTTTATTATTCCAAATAAAAAGAAAGAACCCAGCCAGGAGTACCATCGCTAAAATCAGATCGATGGTGGTGCTGGCGGTTGTGTGAAAGGCCCCAGTTGAAAATTCGCGATTGATCGCACTCAATGAAAATCCAAGTGAGCCGCAAAGGTTTCCGTACACACCGAACCAGAATAAAATTTTTACAAATCTCATAGTTTTACAGTTTTTAAAAGAGCAGTTGATCGGATCCGAAGAAACCAAATCAACAAACTCTAAAGTTTATAATTTAATTTACTTTCAAATCTGTTTTTAGTTTGAGGCGTTTTCGTGTTTTTGTCAAGTTGAACTTTTTCTCCGATCTGGTACATTTTGCGCGAACTTTTCCCCCGAAAAAATGGACAGCATTCTTCCGCTTCTCGAAAAAACAAAAATCGCGAGTCGCGCGCTGGCGAAACTTTCCAACGGAAAAAGATCGGCGCTGGTCGTCGAAATCGCGGACGCGCTGGAAAAAAATTCGGACAAAATTATCGCGGCAAATGCGCGGGACGCGGCGCGGATGGATCCGGACGATCCGAAGTACGATCGACTGCTTCTCGACAAATCGCGGATTTCGGCGATCGAGAGCGACGCGCGGAACGTTTCAAAAATCGAAGATCCGGCCGGAAAAATTTTGCTTGAAAAAAAATTGGAAAATGGAATTTCCCTCAAAAAAATCGCGGTGCCGCTCGGCGTCGTCGGTGTGATTTACGAATCCCGACCAAATGTGACGGCGGACGTCGCGACGCTGTGTTTGAAATCCGGAAACGCGGCGGTGCTGCGGGGCGGATCGGACGCGGCGGATTCAAATTTGGCGATCGTGGAAATAATTCAGGAAGTTTTGAAAAATTCTGGCGTGTCGCCGGACGCGGTGCAGTTGATGCCGACCGACCGAAAATTTGTGAAAGATTTGCTCGAAGCTGAAAAATTCGTCGACATAATTATTCCGCGGGGATCGGCGAATTTGATAAAATTTGTCCGCGAAAATTCGAAAATCCCGACGATCGAAACCGGCGCGGGTGTGTGCCACACTTTTGTCGAAAAAACGGCCGATCTTGATGCCGCCGCAAAAATTGTTGTGAACGCGAAAACACAGCGCCCGAGCGTCTGCAACTCGCTCGACACAATTCTCGTTTCGGCGGAAGTGGCCGCGGAATTTCTCCCGAAAGTTTTGCCGGGATTCTTGCCGTTTGACGTGGAAATTTTTGCCGACGAACGCGCGTTCGAAATTTTCAAAAAATCTGGCTGGAAAAATCTGAAAAAATCAGAACCGGCGGATTTTGGTCGCGAATTTCTCGGGCAGGCGTGCTCGGTCAAAATTGTCGATTCGCTCGACGAGGCGCTCGATCACATTTCCGAATTTTCGTCGCGACACTCGGAGGCGATTTGCTCGAAAAACCAGGAATTGATCGATCGATTTTTGAACGAAGTCGATGCGGCGTCAGTTTTTGCCAACACTTCGACGCGGTTCGCCGACGGCGGAATGTACGGACTCGGCGCGGAGATTGGAATTTCCACGCAAAAATTGCACGCGCGCGGACCGTTCGCGCTCGAAAAACTTGTCACCGAAAAATGGGTTCTGCGCGGCGACGGGCAGGTCAGAGAATGACAAATTAAAATTAAAAATGAAAAGTAAGCAAAATGTGATTCAGAAAAAAAGTTATGATTTTGCGTTGCGAATGGTTCATTTGGCTCGTTTTTTGATCACGGAAAAACAAGAATTTGTGCTTTCAAAGCAGATTTTGAAAAGTGGTACTTCGATCGGTGCAAATGTTGAAGAAGCAATTGGAGCGCAGTCAAAAAAAGATTTTTTTGCCAAAATTTGCATTGCGTACAAAGAGTCGCGCGAAACAAGTTATTGGATTCGGTTGTTGATTGATTCGGATCTTTTAGAAAAAAAAGTGGGAGAATCTTTGAAAACAGATTGTACGGAGATTGAAAAAATTTTATCGAGCATCAAGATGACAACGGAAAAAGATTTTAAAAAATAATTTTTCATTTTTCATTCTTAATTTTTCATTTCATGTTGAGTTTTCTCGGTTGCGGAAATATGGGCGGTGCGATTCTGGACGGAATCGTGCGCGGCGGCGTTTTTTCTCCGGAAAAAATTCTCGTGGCAAATCGCGAATCTGAAAAAAATCTTTCACTCAAAAAAAAATACGGAATCGGAACGACGCTCGAAGTTTCCGATTTGGAAACCTGTGAAATCGTGATTCTTGGGATCAAACCGCAGGGACTCGACGCGCTCGAATTTTCCCCGAAAAAAAATGCGATCGTGATTTCGCTGCTCGTGGGAACGCCGGTCGCAAAACTTCAAAAAAAATTTCCCGACGCGCGGATTGTGCGCACGATGCCAAACCTCGGACAGTTTGCCGGACGTGGGATGACCGGAATTTTTTTCGCACCGGACGCGACTTTTTCTCCGGACGAAAAATCGAAAATTTTGGAAATATTTTCTGCGGGTGGAAAAGTTCTCAATTTGGATTCTGAAGAAAAAATTGATGGGATCGGCGCAATCTCTGGAAGCGGACCGGCGTACTTTTTTCAGTTTGCAGAAAATCTTGTTTCGGCCGCACAAAAATTGGGATTTTCTCCGGAAGAATCAGAGATTTTGATTCGGCAGACGATGCTCGGCGCGGGAGAAGTGGCGGAAAATTTCAGCGAAATTTCTCTTGGAAAATGGAAAAAACGCGTGATGTCGCCGGGCGGAACGACCGAGCAGGCGATCCGAGTTTTCAACGAATTTCATTTGGAAAAAATCGTGGACGACGCAGTCGCAGCCGCGATGAAACGCACGCGAGAACTTTCGAAATAATTTTTTTACAAACACATTTCTTCGCATTTTTCCTGCGATTGAAACGGAATTTCGGCTTCGCAGCCGCCGACATTTTTCTGCACGCAGCGATTTGTTTCCGCGTCGAATTCAAATCCGCGCATCACTTTGAAACAGATTCCGATGCCGATCGCTTTTGCCTCGCAGTTATTTTCAACCGCTGGATCGAGCGTGCAAAATCCCGCGTGCAAAATTTCCGCGCCGTGGCGCGTGGCTTCGCATTCGTTGAGGTAGCCGTTTTTTTGCAATCCTTTTTGTCCGCAAACGGGGGAGTGAGCGAGCGGGCATTTGATTTCTTTGTCGACCACGTTGTCGACGCAGCGTCCGCGCGCATCAGCTTTGTCAAAATCAAACACACATTCAAGTTTTGATTCACATAGTTTTTCAGCGGCGCCACCGCAGGTTTCGCCGATTGTTGCGGTGTTTGCGACCTCGGTTTCAATTGTCGGGAGCGGTGAGTCTGGTTCTGTTTTTCCACATCCGATCAATAAAAACGCCGCAGCCAACACGAATAATTTTTTCATCGGAGCGAGCGTACTCAGTTTTTGGAACCTGTCAAAAAATCGCCCGTGGCGATCAAAAAACGATTCCGCGATCGAGTTTGTTTTTGAGTTGTTTTCCATTTTTCATGATTTTTCCCCACCCGAGACAAAAATTTTCCGATTTGACGAGGACGGCGGTTCCGTCTTTTGCATCGAATTTTTCAGGAAGTGCGATGTCGTAGCCTTCGAGGAATTTTTTGCGATCAGTTTGCAAAAGTTGTACACAATTCTTGCTCGCGAAAGCGCCGAATCGGAGCGCAAATTCCGTGGTTGGGTTTTCGTGCGCGTCGAGCAGTTTGAGTCCGGCGCGACGATGTGGATTTTTTGTGCAAAACTGCGCGGTGTCGCGTGTCGTCAGAAAAAACTCACCTCCGCGTTCGATTACCACGGAGTTTTTAAATTTTTCTCGGGGAATTTCAAATTGTTTCGCGAGCCGTACCAAAATTTCCGCGGTTTGATTTTTTGAAAGAATGCGCGTTGAATTTTTTGATCGTTTTTTTTCTGCGGGAGTCCGGGAAGTGCCGGCGATTTTTCGAAACTTCGCGATGAAAAAAATCTCGCTGTCCCAGGTTTCATTTCCCAGGTGTGGCCAGAGCCGGCAAACATTTTTTGCAATTTCTGGTGCAAAGGTTTCGCCGCCAAAATTTTCGATTCCGGTGGCGTGCGGTGCATCCGTTTTCACCGGCAAAATTTCGACCGATTTTGGGAATTTCTCCAGCAAGAATTTCACCACGGCTTCGTTTTCTTCCGGGCTCGATGTGCAGGTGGAGTACACCATTTCGCCGCCCGGGCGTAGCATTTGCCACGCGGATGCGATCAATTTTTTCTGTAATTTTGCGCACTCAAAAATCTGGTGCTCTGCCCAGTGTTTTTCAAAAAAATCTGCGTTCCGACGACCAAAACCTTCGGAGCTGCACGGCGCATCCAGAAGTATTTTGTCGAATTCTTGATCAAAAAAGTTGTCCATAATTGTGCCGTCGGTTTGTGTCAGCACGACATTTTTTAATCCGAGGCGATCGATGTTTGCGGCGAGTTTTTTGCTACGGGACGCGGAAAGTTCGTTGGCGACGAGTACGCCGCTGTCGATTTTTTCCGCTAAAAAAGTTGATTTACTGCCGGGGGCGGCGCACACATCCAAAACTTTTTCTCCCGGTTGCGCGTCCAAAATCTTTGCAGAAAGAAGCGATGCGAGAGATGCGGGATAAATTTTCCCGGTGAAGTATTCAAGAGTTTTCCCCAGCGGGACTTCCCGCTGATCGGCGCGTTCGATAAACTTTGCTTCCGGAATTCCGGCGACTGGACGGAGTTCCCAATTTTCCGGTTGATCAAAATTTTTGCACAAACGAATCGTCCGGGGGAGCGGTTCGGTGCATTTTTCGAAAAAACTTTCCCAGTCAGTTTCTGGTAATATTTTTTGAATTCGTTCAATGAATTTTGGTGGCAATTTTCGTTGCATCGGAGCGAGTTTTACAGAATTTCGAGAAAATTGTAAATTAGAGCGGATGAAAAAAGTCTGCGCCGTCTCTGGCATGGAGTTTGAGATCACGGATGAGGATCTCCTTTTTTATGAAAACATGGGAGTCCCTGTTCCGACACTGTGTCCAGATGAGAGGGCACGCCGGCGAATGGCGTGGCGCAACGAACGGACATTGTACTGGCGAAAATGTGATGGCACCGGAAAAAGAATCCTGTCGGTATTTCATCAAGATTCTGAGTTAAAAGTCTATGATCCGGAGTACTGGTATTCAGATCAGTGGGATGCGATGGCGTACGGACGAGATTTTGATTTTTCAAAAACGTTCTTCGAAAACTTCCGCGATCTGATGTACTCCGTGCCGCAGTTGGGGCGATCCGTCGTGGGGAATCACAATTGTAATTTCGTTAATCAGTGCGGTTGGTGCAAAAACTGTTATTTGATTTTCGAGGCAGTAAATAATGAAAATTGTTTGTACTGCGAATACGTGTACGACTCTCGATCGTGTATGGATTGTACGCAGATTACGGATTGTGAACTCTGTTTTGAGTGTGTCGACTGTCGCAACTGTTACGAGTCTCGATTTCTCCAAAATTGTAAAACGTGCAACGATTCATGGTTTCTCAAAAATTGTATCGGCTGCAACAATTGTTTTGGCTGCGTAAATCTGCGGAACAAAGAATATTATTTTCTCAATGAAAAATGTACGCCAGAAGAATACGCTAAAAAAATTAAAAATTGGCAGCTCGAAAAGTCATCAAAAATTCGAACGCTGCGAGGACACTTTGCGGAGTTCAGCAAAAAGTTTCCGCACAAATTTCAACAGGGAATCCAGAGTGAAGATTCGACGGGGGATTATTTGGATAACGTGCAGCGATGTCGGGAGTGTTTTTCTCTCAAAAAATCACAGGACTGCGCTTTTATTTTTACGTGTTCCCACTTGAAAGACTGCCGAGACATCACTGTTTTTGGCACAGAGGGGGGTTGTTCTCGTTGTCACGAATGTCATGAGATCGGGCAGGGATGTGAAAATATTTGTTTTGGCGATCAAGTTTGGATGAGCTGTTACGATATTTTTTATTCCAAACTCTGTCAGCAAAACTGTCGAAATCTTTTTGGCTGTTGTGGATTGCGGCACGCGGAGTACTGCATTTTCAACAAAAAATATTCTCCGGAAGAATACGAAAAACTGCGAACAAAAATCATTGCTCACATGAAAGAAACGGGAGAGTGGGGCGAATTTTTTCCGATCAAACTTTCTCCGTTTGCATACAACGAGACAATCGCGTTGGAATATTTTCCACTGACGAAAGAAGAAGTTTTGGCTCGTGGTTGGAAATGGCGAGATCCTGATCCGCGAGATTTTTTGGCTCAGGATTTTCAAGTCCCTGACACAATTGCAGAGGTCGACGATGCGATTTGCCAAAAAATTCTTGCCTGCCAACGGTGTGGGAAAAATTTCAAAATTCAGCTCGCAGAGCTCAAATTTCTTCGAACAGAAAATTTACCACTCCCGCATTTTTGTACTGATTGTCGACACGCGGATCGCATGAAATTACGAAATCCACGACAACTTTTTGATCGGACCTGTGACTCGTGTGGTGTTGGAATCCAAACTACATTCGCACCCGAGCGCCCGGAAAAAGTTTTTTGCGAGCGGTGTTATCTCGAGACAGTGAATTAATTTTTACGTAAAAAGTTCCCCTTTTGTAAGAGTTTGTTTTGTATTTTCAAATCCATCGGATACTGTAAATTTTTCTGCAGGGAGTACGATTATTTCTTCGTCGTTAAAAGCTTCAAAAAGTTTGGTTGAATCAGATTTAAAATCAAATTCAAATTTTTTTGCGAACAAGTCAGCAAGTTTTTCAGCTTCTGCGTAAAAATCAGAAATTTTGAAATCTTCAGATTGTTTCGTTTCGTCCGGAATCCCAGCGACAAGTGTTCTGAGGGATTTTGAGTGCAACAATTTACAAAAAATTTCGGCAATTTCTTCTGTGGTGTTGTCTGCGATTTCTTGGTGTTCTTTTTTACTCAGCCGATTATTTTTTGATTTTTTTATTGTATTTTGGAGTTTTTTCATCAGTGGATGCAGTACCGAAAAATCGATTGATTCGGTGCTTTCGGGCGAGCTTGGTGGTGGTGTTTTTTCGAGTGCCATTTTTTTCAAAATTACAAAAACAACTGCATCGTTCAATATTTTTTATCGAAAGTCAATCTTTTGGAAGATCGATTATTTTTTTTGTTTTTTTGTGATAAAAATCCAAAGAAAAACGAAACTAATTGCTCCGAGCGTGTCGGCGAGCATGTCTTTTTGTGCGTCCCAGATATCGCCCTGACTTCCGAGGAAATCCGCCGCACCGGCGCCAAACCATTCGGCGTACTGCCATTCGATAATTTCATACGTTGCAGCGACCGCCATGATTGCCAGGATTCCAAAAATTGCAGCGATATTTTTACTTTTTATCCAACTTCCTTTGAGCGTCCATTCTGCGATTGCGACAGCCCAGAATCCAATTGCAAAATGTGCAACTCGATCGAAGTGATTTCGTCCGCCAAATTCAAAAATATCAATCGGAACCAGCGCAAAACTATATTTTGCTCCGATCGTGTGCAGAAAAATCCAAATAGCGGCTCCTACGTACGCAAAATTTGAAATCCGATTTTTTTTGAACGTAAAAATGAGAAGGATCACTGCTGCAAGAACTGGAGCCATTTCAGCGATCCAGTTTCCCCATGCAAATGGAGAAATCATCGAAAATGCGAGCAGCGGAATGTAGCAGCCGAGAAGGATTTGTGGGAGTTTTTTCATTTTTTTTCAAATTTTACAAAATTCTCCGCGATCTCGATCCATTCCGCGATGTCGAGCGTTTCGCCTCGGCGGTTTCCATCGATTGATCCAAGTATTTTTTCTGCGGGAAATCCGAAGAATTTTTCGAATGAATTTTTCAACTTTTTTCGTCGCTCGCTGAATCCCGCGTTGACCACGGTAAAAAAAGTGGATTCCAATTTTGGATCGACGAGCGGCACGTCTCGAATTTTCACTCGTATCACCGCCGAATCGACGTTCGGAACGGGCTCAAAAAACGTGCGCGGCACTTCAAATAAATTTTCTGTTTCCGCAAAAATTTCCACCGAAATCTGCAAAATTGTCCGTGTTTTTGTGATTTTTTCGCTGCCTGGTTTTGTCCGACAGATTTTTTCCGCGACTTCTTTTTGTACCATCAAAATGCAGCAGTCCGGACGGTTTTTTGTTTCCGCGAGCAACTTTTTCAAAATCGGCGCGGTAATGTTGTACGGAATATTTGCCACGACTGAATAATTTTTTTGTTCAAATATTTCATCTAAATCCAAGTCGAGAATCGACCCGTGCATCAACGTAAAATGCTTTTTCTGTTCAAAATCTTTGCTCAAGATTTTTACCGATCGTTCGTCGAGTTCGATCGCGGTGAGATGCGCGCCCGCTTTCAAAAGTTTCGTCGTCAAAAATCCCAGTCCCGGGCCGATTTCCAGCACATTTTTTTCCGTCAAATCTCCGGCGGATTCCACGATTTTGTCTCGAATTTCGATCGAGTTCAAAAAATTTTGGCCGAGTGATTTTTTCGCAAAATTAGATTTTTTCATTTTCGTTCAAAAATGTAGCAAGATTTGAAAATATCGCAAAAACATTTTGTATTTTCAAAAACCTTTTCATTCCCAACTTGATTGGGAATCTAGAACGAGAACGGTTCAACATTATGGATTCCCGCGTTCGCGGAAATGAGGCAACTTATTTTTTGAGTTGAACAAGTTTGAATCCGGTGGCGAATCCTGAAATCACGCGGGCGGCGCAGTCGAATTTTTTTCCCAAAAATTTCTCAAGTTCTGCGTTGGCTTTTCCGCGTTCGGGCGCGGCGGCAATTTTAATTTTCAGCACCGGTTCGTCCGCGGCGAGGAGTTGCGCGATTCCCGTTTTTGGTGCGCCGGGCGTGACTTTTACCCGCAAAAATGTTGCGCCCGCGGTCGCGAGTTCTCCCTGAATTTTTTCCAAAAAATTATCGAGTTCTGACATTTTTTTCCCAAAAATTGTGTCGGTCGGCGATCACAAACGCGATCACGACCATCGCGGCGCAGAGAATTTGTCCGGTGGTGAGCGGGCCGATCACGCCGTCGGGGACTTTGAAAAATTCTACCAAAAATCGGAAAATTCCGTACCCCGCCAGAAAAATTGTCGTCGGCAATCCGCGAAATCGGAACCCGTTTTTTCGAAAAATCCAGAACAAAATTCCCGCCAAAATTGCGCTGTAAAATGCTTCGTACAACTGCGTCGGGTGCCGCAACCATCCATCGATCTGCGGAAAAATGATTCCCCAGTTTTGACTCGCCGTCGGGAGTCCGTACAATTCGCCGTTCAAAAAATTCGCCAGCCGCCCAAAAATCAGCGTGATCGAGAGTGGTAAAACGATTGAGTCCGAGAGTTTCAAAAAATTCACCGCGTATTTTCGGCTCCACCAAATCCCGAACGCTGTCGCGCCGAGCAGCCCGCCGTGGATCGACATTCCGCCGCGCCATATTTTGAAAATTTCCAGCGGATCGCTGAAAAAAACGTGCGGGGAATAAAATAAAAATTCGCCAAATCGGCCGCCGAGCACGCCCGCAAAAAATAATCCAAAAACGAGATTTTCCCACTCGGGTTTTGTCGCGCGCGCGTTCAGTTTCTGGCTGATTTTGTACCCGAGCAGGAGACACAACACAAACCCGAAAATGTACACGAGTCCGTACCAGCGCACATCCAGTCCGAAAATCGAAAACGCGATCGCGTGGTTTGTCCAGATCATTTTTCGAATTTTTCAAACGGGCGAAATCCGAAAATTTTCAGCGCGCCACCCAAATTTCGGTTCCATTTTTCCGCGTGCAAATTGTACGTTTTTTGCAGCTGCACGAGTTTCTGATCGATAAATTCAAAATCCTGCATCACGCGTCCGAGTTTTGATCCGTCGTGAATTTTTCCTTTTTTTTCGAGCTGTGAAAAATATTCGTACAAAATTTTCGAAACTTTGAGTTCCGCGTTCATCCGCGTTTTTGGACTTTTTCGCAACGAAATGGTGCGACAGTTTTTTCGAATTTTCAAAAGTTCGGCGATCGTTTTTTCTTCCAAATTTTTCCCGCGGCGTCCGAGCGTCACCACCAACGGCATCATCATTTGGCGTTTTGACAGGAAAAAAAGCAAAAACAGCCAGAGTCGATCGATTTCTTTTTTTCTTCGCGAGTGCCCGTCCACCCAAAATTTCACGACCAAAATCAGCAACAAAATTCCAATAATCCAGAGCAAGTTCGATTCGCCCCACGCCAAAATTTCCTGGACGCGATCGACCGTTCCGTTCGGCAAAATCTGCTCCCACCAGCGGGGAGCGGCGATTCCAGCGGGGCGGGGAAGCGTTTGTTTTGTTGGCCACATTTACAAATTGGATTCCACGAATTTCATCGAAAGTTCGACACTTTTTTCCCCAAAAAAATGTTCTGCGTCTCGTTGCGCGCGCTGCACGAGCGTGCGAGATTTTCGAACGTTTGGGATTTTTACACCGAAATCAGACTTCGAAGAAAAATGTTCGTCGGTCATTTTCTGGAAAAAATACGAAAAAATCGTACCATCTTTTCGCGCATGTCACAAACTTCTTCCGCTCGTCAAATCGATGGTTCCGAAATTGTTTCGCAACTTGATCGGGGACTCGCTCCATTCGCCCAAAAAAATGCAGATTCTCGCGGGCGAGAATTTCCAGAAAAAACGGATCCGCGCCGCGGTTCGTTTCAGCGAGATCGCGACCGGATTTTGCACGCGACGGCGTTTCGGCGATTGGCTGGAAAAATGCAGGTTGTGTCTCCCGCGCGCGGCGACCATTTTCGAAACCGGCTCACGCACACGCTCGAAGTCGCGCAACTTTCTCGTGATTTGGCGCGCGAACTTTTGCTCAACGAAGATCTCGCGGAGGCGATCGCGCTCGCGCACGATCTTGGGCATCCGCCGTTTGGGCACGCCGGGGAGCGGACGCTGCACGAAAAAATGAAAAAATTTGGCAAAAAATTTGAGCACAACGCGCAGAGTTTGCGAGTCGTGGATTTTTTCGAAAATCGGTACCGCGATTTCCCAGGATTAAATCTGACATTTGAAGTTCGCGAGGGACTCAAAAAACATTCGACTTTTTTTGATCACCCGGAGACGGGCGACCAGATTTTTGCGCCGCACATCGAAGCGCAGTTGGTCGATGTCGCCGACGAAATTTCGTACTTGTCCGCGGATTTGGAAGACGGACTGCGCGGGAATTTTTTCCAAATTTCTGATCTCAAAAATATCGCGCTGCCAGCAGAAATTTTGTCGGAACTTTCCACCCCAAAATCGCGATCGGCGCTGATTCGCGGGACGATTCGAAAACTTTTTGGCGAACTGGTTTTTGCGACGCGAAAAAATTTAAAAACGCACAAAATTGAAACGCAGGAGGATGTCCAAAAATGTTCTGAAAAATTGGTGATGTTTTCGCCGGATTTTTTTGAAAAATTCCGCGAACTCAAACAATTTCTGATGCAAAATTTTTACCTCTCTCCAGAAGTCAAATCCGGAACCGATCGCGGCCAAAAAATTTTATCGGACATTTTTGATTTCCTGCACGCGCATCCGGATCAACTTCCAGAGTATTTGAAATCTTCGGCAGAACCGCTTGAAATCCGAATCTGCGACTACATCGCGGGGATGACCGATCGATACGCGGAGCGATTTTGGAAACAGATTGACAGTTGATTTTTTTGAAATTTTTGGTAAAAAATAATTGATGTCATTTTTTGAAATTGAGGGCGGAAATCCGTTGCGCGGCGAAGTCGTGATTCCGGGCGCAAAAAACGCAGCGTTGCCGATGCTCTGCGCGTCACTTTTGACGCCGGAAAAATGCGTTTTCAAAAACGTCCCAGAAATTTCGGACGTGGTGACGCTGCTCGATATTTTCGACGAAATCGGCGCGGAGGTGGCGCACGATTTTGCAAGTAAAACAGTTGAAATCACGGCAAAAAATATTGATCCGAAAAAACTCGCAACTTCTCGCGCGGCCAAAAAAATGCGCGCCTCGATTTTGATGCTCGGGCCGTTGATGGCGCGGTACGGAGTGGCGGAGATTTTTTCTCCCGGTGGATGTGTGATCGGTGCGCGGCCAAATTCTGCGCATTTGGATGCGTTTGAAAATCTCGGTGCAACGGTGACCGAGTCGCCCGATAAAATTTCGGTCACATTTCCACACGAAAAATTTAAAAATAATTGGGTGCTTTTTTCCGAGGCGTCCGTGACTGCGACCGAAAATTTGGCACTTTTTTCCGCGGGCGTTGCCGACGAAGTCGATCTTTTTTTCACCGCAGCGGAGCCGCACGTGCAGGCGACGTGCAAAATGTTGCGGGCGATGGGGGCGCAGATTTCCGGAATTGGGACGCACCATTTGTCGATTCGCGGAACAAAAAATTTGAAAGGCGGAATTTTCGAACTTCCACCGGACGGAATTCTCGTCGGGACGTACGCGGTGGCGAGCGCGTTGACGGGCGGCGAAATCTTGATCAAAAATGTTGATCACACTGAACTGCTGAGCTTTTACGGAGCGTTCAAACGCACGGGCGCAAATTTTCAAATTCTCAAAAACGAACTCAAAGTTTCCGGCAACCAAAAACTTCGCGCGATCCCAAAAATTCAGACGGCGATTTATCCGGGATTTCCGACGGATTTGCAGTCGCTGTTTGGCGTGCTGCTGACGCAGTGCGATGGAAAATCTCACATTTTTGAAACACTTTTCGAAAATCGGTTCACGTACTTGATCGAGCTCGAGCGGATGGGCGCAAAAGTAAAATTGCTCAATCCGCACCAGGCAAAAATTTACGGACCGACAAAACTTTCTGGCGCAAATGTGCAGTCGTGGGATTTGCGAGCGGGCGCGGCGATGGTTTTGGCGGGATTGATCGCGGAGGGAAAAACAACGGTTTCGCACGTGAATTACATCGATCGCGGGTACGAACATTTTCCCGAAAATCTGAGAAATCTCGGCGCAGACATTCGACGGATTGAAAAATAAATCGAGCCCGGAGTTTGTCATTTCGGACTTGATCTGGAATCGAGAATGAACGAAAACAAAATGACTGAATTCCCAATCAAGTTGGAGAAAAAAACAACCCCCTCGCTCCATTTTCAGGGGGGAATGCAGGGGGAGTTTTAAAAAGTTCAGAGTTTTTAGAAAAATAGAAAAAATTCTCATTCCTGTGAAAATAGGAATTGGAGATTCTAATCTTGGTTGGTCGTACGTGTCTTTTTTGGTACAATTTTTGCGATGTTGTTTGATTTCAAATTTTCGATGAAAAAACTTCAATTTTTGGTGTTCGCAGTTTTGCTCATTTTTTCCACATTTTTTGTCGAAAAAGCGGCTGCAGTCTCGTTCAGTCGCGGGGCGGCGGGATTCGATTCTGATTTTCCTGCGAGCCAAAAATCGATCGCGCAGTACAATTTTATTCCGGATGGAGAAACGTTGCCGGATGTTTCTGGAAATGGAAATGACGGGACGATTTCCGGCGCGACCGTCGTGCCGGACGGACTGAGTTTTGACGGAGTGGATGATTTTGTTGAGGTTGGAAGTGGTAATTTTGCGGCGAGTGGTGTTCAATTTCGATTTAAAAGTGGGACAAGTAATCACAGAGAATGTTTGTTGTCGGGTGTTTTTGATGATTACATAATTTACCTGGGATCTACTGGAAAAATCGGTTCAGGAATGGCGACGGTTGCCAATGTTGCAACCAACGGCACTTACGATGACGGTTTGTGGCACAGTGTTCAAATGGTGAAAAATGGAACAAACGATTATTCGATTTGGGTTGATGGAGTGGATGACAGTGGTGGGACTGATTCTGGATACAGACTGACAAATTATAAATACATTGGAAAATCGAGTCCAAATTTGCCATTCAGTGGAGAAATGGCCGATGTGCGTGTGTACGATTACGTGCTCACGGCGGCGCAGGCGGCAGATTATCACAATTCTTTTCAAAAAAATGCGCAGATCGACGCGGGAAATTCAAACAAATGGCACGTCGGATCGCTTTTAAAAGGGCTCGTGGCGCAGTACCCGCTCGATGAAAAAAACCAGCAGTCAGATGATCGCGTGTTGACAAATTCGAGCGCGGGAACGAGCTACGTTCGCAGCGAAGACGCGTACGGGGAATGGGAGTTTAATGTTAACAAAGGTGCTGATGGGAATATTGTGTATGTTCCTATTATTTCAGATAGAATTGATGCAGTTAATTTTGATTATATTGGATATGTTTTTGGTGTTTTTGATGAGGAACAATTATTTTTCTCCAAAAGAAACGATGGCACATCAAATTCCTTAATTGTCACAGCCACCTCCTACGTTGACATCAACACAGACTACAGAATCAAAGTAGCAAGACTAAAAAGTGAAGGAGTGTTTAAAGATATTCCAACTTTGCAATTGGGTGATTTAATAAATAATCCATATTCGCCAAATAGTTATACGTCATTTACGAGCAATGGTAGATATGGGTTTAATGCAGTAAGTGATGGTTCAGCTATTCAGGTCTGTGGTACAGCAGATGAATTAGTTTTAACAAACACATATAAATATCTTGTAGAATTTGATTTAAAATTAAACAATGGAGTAGCTCCAGTATTTGCTTTTGCTCCCGCACAAGGCTCAACGCCTAATTCAAACGGTAAAGTTAGTGTTAATGGTAGAAATTCCGCAGTTCTTACTGTAACATCTACAGTAACTGGTGTTTTGGAATTTTACAACGGTTCAACAGTCACAGACTACGAAGTCTCAGGATTAACAATCAGAAGAATATACGATGCTGATACTTTCGCTACTTTTATAAGAGGCGGAAATTTCGGATCTAGTTATACACTCGTAGATACAACAGGTGGAAGTGGAACAAACCCTGTCACAGACAGCACATACACAACTTCAAATTTCTTTGTAACGGATTTGGATGCAGGTGACACGATTTCAAAAGTCAGAACGTCGAGCGGATTTATTCCTGTTTCTGAGTTCAAAGATGGCACGGGAGCGACAAGTTTTGACGCGCTGGACGTGACAGAAAAAACACCGCAACGGAATCACGGCGCTGCGAGTTCGACGGCGTTCGCACGATCAAAAGGAAGTTTTATTGGGAAATTTGACGGGCAGGATTTTGGAGATAATGTTTTGGGAACATTTGATTTTACGAGTGGTTGGGGTGGTGCAAATTGGAGTGCTGATTCTGCTGACACGTTTACGATTACGAGTGGTGGGTATGGACCGACAAAATCCGTTTTTACGACTGGAAAAAAATATCGAGTAAAAATTATGGGAACAACGACGGCGACAGGTGGAATAAAATTTGTAAATAACTCGGGAGGTCCGACGCCGCTCATCGCGGAAACAACGACCAGCGGGAATTTTACAATTGAAGGAAATATTTTAGCGAGTACGATTTTTCTTTATTTGCGCGGTAGTTCTGTCGGAACGACAACAATTCAGAGTTTTGAAATTTTTGAACTCACACCAGACACGCTGATCGATTACTCGTCCGCGGGCGGAAAATCCGAGGATCGGCAGGTGGGGGAAGTGTGGGGGGATCAAAAAATTAGTAACTCAACATTTGAAACTTCGACGGGGTGGACACTTGGAACGGATTGGGCGGTTTCTGGTGGAGGGGCAACGCTAGACACAACAAGTGCGTATAGATATTTGACAAGCAATGTGACACTCACTGCAGGGAAAAAATATAGACTGATTTACGATATTACAAGCTACACAGTTGGGAGTTTAAGCGTTGCAGATGGTTCTCTTATTTCTGATACAGCAGCGTCCACGGTTGGACATCACGTGATTGATTTTACGTCTGGAAATACAGGAACTTTTAAACTTGGAAATACTCAGGCAACGACAAATTTGTCGATTGACAATGTGTATTTGTACGAAAGACGTCCCGATCTCGTGGAAACGGACGTGACGCAAATTATCGACGGGAATCACACGGCGGCGGAATTCAACGGGACGACAAGCAAAATCGATCTCGGCGCAGACGTGATCGGAACAAAAACAGTGACGGCGATGGGGTGGGTGAAAGCATATTCAACTGGAGAAAATAACGCTGGAGTTATTATTGGGGATGGGAAGTTTTATATTCGAACAACTGGAAATTTAGCAGCTACATCTAATAATTTTACAAGGCTCTTGACTAGCAGATTATCATCAAATAACCTGCAAACATGTTCAAACACAGCAAGATTTCGGATTACAAAATCAAAAAAATATTGAAGTGTTTTTGCGCGGACATAAATGCGTCGAAAACCGCC